>Ga0247608_10003612_pt1 | contig 17908 bp, 13 predicted proteins | sample 176DNAGHGlowgp2_FD_193490 | JGI IMG/M metagenome (GOLD analysis project Ga0247608, IMG submission 193490) | Sheep rumen microbial communities from Palmerston North, Manawatu-Wanganui, New Zealand - 1766 DNA GHGlow gp2 | ecosystem: Host-associated > Mammals > Digestive system > Stomach > Rumen ... | reverse complement strand
TCAAGCTGGCATTGACAAAGTCGGGATGACAAGATTCGAACTTGCGGCCTCTTCGTCCCGAACGAAGCGCGCTACCGGGCTGCGCTACATCCCGAACCGTTTTGCGCTGCAAAATTACACATTTTTTTACTTCTGTAACGCAAAATGGTCTTTTTTTTGTTCATTAATAGCAAAACATCTGCAAATTAATCCTTTGTGAAGCGTCAAAACGAGCGAGGATGCTACTCCTTCACCCACTTTCCCGTCTCCGCCAAGGTCGCTGAGCCTGTGGTCCCAGAGGACACTCGAAGCGTCGAAGAGCCGGCTTGAGAAGTATACACCTTCCAAACATAAACGCCCTCATCCCAATCCGTTGCATCAATTGCCGTCACGTTCTCCGTGATGGCCTGGCTGTGGACGAGCCTGCCGCTCATGTCGTACACCTCCACCCGCGCATCCTTCAATCCCGTGCGGATGTTCAGCACATCCTTCCCTGGATTGGGGTAACAACTAACAAGTTGTGTCGTTTCCATCTCAGAGACACCCAAATAACCTTCCGAATCTATCTTTACGGCAAACATCATCATCCCTTCCTCACCATTAAGTCCCGTACCAATTTCCCCTGTCACAAGGCAACCGCCATCTTGTGTAGCCATCACACAACGCGGCATGATTCTGTTGTCGAAATCGTAAAACCGTTGCCAAACTACATCCAATCCTGTGGTCAGTTTTGTGACGCAAAAAGTAGAGTTTCCCACCATGCCCCCGCCTGATTCATAGTCCAATATCCCATAGCAAAAGAACATGTTGTCGTTCAAAATGTCCAATCCTTTGATTTCAGCAACAGTCTCCGTATAATCATCGTAGCAGTCTGAAAAAAAGAATCCGTCAAAGTCGTCAACATAGATGTTAAATAATGTGTCAGAAGGGTTAAGTTTCATCAATACGGCAGCATCAGGGACGACCTCGGGATAGAACCAACCATTGCCATCAGCGGCTATGAAAAGACTACTGTCAGGCATCGACAACACGGTACATCTATCATAACGACTCATAAGAAGAATCTCATAAGCACTATCAAAATGAATGTTGTATGGAATGTTTCGTTGCCCTATGGGTTCAAAGTCGCGGTTAAGGCGTTGAATACTTGCATTTGAAGAATTGCATACACCATAATCGCCAGTGCCGTCTTGATATTCAAAGATTCCACCTGTATTAAACAAGGCTGTCTGTGTTGTTGTGTCTATGGCCATCACTTCACCCTCAGGGGAAAGCCGCAAGTACAAATAAGGATGGGTCAACGGATTGCTGGAATCGTAATATTCGGTCATGAAAACGATGTCGTTTTGGCTATCCATGAACGATTTTTGCCTGAAAAAAAACTTGCAGCAATTATGAGGCAACTTCACTTCCTTTTGCCAAACGATATTCAAATCAGCATCGAACCCAACCAGAAAAGGTTTGTCATAATGCAATTCGTTGTCGTGTATTTTTCCCACAACAAGAAAGAGGTCTTCGTTCTCTGGGTCGTGATGGATGCCCGTGACGGTGGAGCGGCGGCCTTCCTCTCCAATGACCATCTCGCCAAGCAACTCCATTTCGGGCGACAATTTGAGAATTCTTGCTGGAGTGTTGTGCTCTTGTTCATAAGTGAACCAATCAAACGAAAAGTCGAATGCCGACGCAAGGAAGAAGTGGTTTTCGCTATCATTGTTGCCCACCTCAAGGCATGGCCCTCCCTCACAGAATCTGAAATTGGGGTCTTCATAGGTGAAGTAGAAGTCGGCCTGTTGACTAAAACAGAAAACTTGCCCCAAAAGCAATGCTATTAATAATAACATCCTATTCATAATCGTTTCTAGGCTGATAAACAGGGGCTAATAAAGATTTCTTTATCAAGCCCCTGTACATTATACATTTAGATTTCGGGAGTTGGACCTGTACCAGAGCAATTTGGTTTCCCATGGTCAACCTCTAAAATCCAAATGTAGGGCAACATTGGAGACTGAGCTGTACCAAAACTTGCATCTGTGTGTCTAATGCTGCAATGAATTGGCAAATGATTGCTTGGATAGTTATTGAAATAATCTCTTTCACTTTTCAAGTATCTAGCTTGATTGTAATAATACCAGCAATCCGACATAGGCAAACATACATGGTTTTGATTAGGTTGCCATGACAAATACAACCTATATCCACAAGGGCTGTTAGGATCCGAAAGATCAAAGCTAATTGGGTTGGTGTAAGACGGATAAATTTCTGTGAAATAAATCCTTGAACCATTAGCGCAAAAGTATTCTCCCGCATTATTATTTAACATGGATGCAACTACCTCTGGTGCTCCCCAAATGCCAATCAATTCTCCTGAGCAGGTGCCTCCTTTATTTTTCGGGCGCCAGCCTTCTACGTCTTCACTGGAAGCATTGTCGTCATAGCCACGATAAACAACAATGACTTCAACATTATCAGAGTCACCGTCCTTACTGGATGTCTCTACAATATTGCAAATAATACAATATACACTTTTCTCTGGTAAGTCAACTTTTCGGTAAGCTTTGACAATTGCAGCAAAAGCTTCATTGTAGGCTTTGGCCAATTGTAAGAGGTCAACACTCTCCCCATTCGTTTCAAGAGCAATGTATAGCGTATCATATTCATACACATTGGAAGCATAATTCGCGTCACCGAAATCAAAGTTGAGCAAATTACCTAAATCGAGCTGAGCTTGTTCAATGGTGATGCTCTCATCACCTTTTTGTGCAGAAAGTAGTTTTTCCTTGAACGAAATCAGATATTCGTCCGTGTTTTCAGAGGATTGGGCACTCTGTTCCATTTTGTTTGTTGTCTGTTCCTGCTTTTCCTTTTTGCAAGACACAACGGCTACTGCAATAGCCCCAATTGCCATAACGATGATGGCGAAATACAATTTACGTGTTTTCATTTTTTTGATTTTTAAATGTTTGAAATTAAGTTGTAATTAATTATTCCATTACCGTAAACTCGCCGTAATACTCATCCCCATTGGAGAGTGTAAAGGTGAAGAGGTGGTGCTTATTCCTTCACCACCTTGTCCGAGTAAGCCGTGCCGTCCGTCAAGGTGACTTTCATCACGTACTGCCCTGGGGCGAGGCCTTGCAGGTTGAGGCTTTCGAGGCCCGAGCCTTGGCTGCGCACGAGGCGACCTTGCAGGTCGTAGAGCTCGATTTGCGAGGGTTCCACGTCGGGCGAGTATTGCAGGTGAAGCTGGTCTTGGGCGGGGTTGGGGTAGAAGGTGTAGGGGCGGACCTGCAGCTGGCTGTCATCCACATTCCAGTATTCGTCTTTGACGACAGTGACAAAAACACGTCCCGGATTTTGCCCATATTTGTAGGAACCAATGGCAACCTTCCCGTCGCGAAGCACGGTCATTGTTGTGGCCCAATGGAAGCAATCAGGTTCGTAAAGATAACGGATCCAGCGGGGTTCAAGCTCGGAATCGAGGCAAGCCAGGACCAGTTGGTTCTCTTGCCCACATGTGGTCATGTAGGAGTAATAAATGGTGTCGGGAGCGACTGCCGTCACTTTTATCGGTCCAATGTTGATGTCGTTTTCATCGAACAATTTGAAGTCTAGCAGGTTATGACTCCTGTCGTATTTAACCAAGGCGGCATAGCCATGGCCGTTGATAACTCCAAGAGCTTGAGAGGTATACAAGTATGAAGATTCGTCATATTCCGCCAAATGGTCCTGCATCCCTGGGATGAAAATTGTGTTTGGGCTGTTCAGCCTGTAGTAGGTATGTACTTCGGTCTCCTCAAAGAGTGAATCCATGATATGGACATCATTAGAAGTAGCCGTCGTCCTTTCCACCAGGAAGGAATAACGTAAAGGTTGCCTGCTGTAAACCCCTGTATGCCTGACTTGTACACTCAAAGACGATGAGTAGTTTATCTCGGGGAGTTGCCTACGGAATTTCACCTCACCGTCAATTCCAATCCTAAACATGTGGATGCATTTGTTCCTGAGGAATGACGCGATGATGTCGCCATACGGGTCGATGAACATGTCCGATGTGGATATGACTGCATGGCCGGAAAAGTCGCCCAACAATACGGTTTTTTCATCGGTGATGTGCAAATCGTTGTCGATGAATGTCATCTTCAGAACGGTGGTGCTGTCGTTGCCAGCCCGCTCGAAATGCCCAAAAAGATAACTCCCGTTCATGCCAGGCACCGGCTCGAACAAAGTCCTTAAAGGAATGTCGTCGAGCGGGACAAACAGCGAATCGAGCAATTGGCCGTCCATCGAAATCTTGTAGAACATGGAGCCGTAAGCAGGGCCAGAGCCGAACGTTTCGAACATCGCGCAATCAACCAGCAAAGTGTTGTCGTCTGCCTCCATGACGTTATGGAAGTTGAAGTACTTGCCGTTTCCATGGCTGAAATCCAAGTCAATTTCCTGAGCGTTCAATGCCCACACGAACAATTGGAACACCACACAAAGTAGAACTTTTTTCTTATTCATATCTCGGCCTTTCTTTTCTATTTATTATAGACGTTATTAGGGTGGTGTGAAACAATACACACCACCCCGCGTTGAAAACTTATTAGTATTCATTGTGGCTGTGAGCAAAAGCCATTCCATAATTGACCCGTAAAACATGGTTGCCAACTTGCTGTTGGGTTATTTCGTCAGTAAGATCATCGGCCGGCCTAAAATAAACATATCCGCTTATTACAGACGGCCCTGCTGAAGTAATGTTTTCGACACCTAGCCCTAAATAAGAGTCTAGGTAATAGCACATGTGCGCCTTTGGTATAGGCCAATTGTACTCTCTTCCAGAACAATAGAGCCTGGAATGATCGTTATTTGGGCAATACTCTCCAGGTTCTTCATACCATTCTGTGCAATAGAATGATACGGTTCTGGTAGTTACGTAATACAGATTTGTCGTATCTGTGTCAGTATTTTTGGCGAGGAAGAGGTTGAAGAGAGATGTCAGTGTTGTAACTGCAACAGCATTAGCTGTATATTGGACAGAGTTAGAAAAATACTCATCACAATATGAGTCATCTTCAAAATAGTGCAGTTTGTCATTGCTTGTGAATGTGGTTAATAGGCTGATGGTAATATAGCCTTGTCCTGAAATATTGACATCTATAAACCTAAAATGCTTGTTGTCAAGCAAGAGGCTATGGTAGAACTTGTCAATCTTCGTGCTGATTTCTTCATAAGCCGCATGTAAGTCGCTCAAAAGAACTGTTCCATTGGTGATGTTCACCTGCGCATAAAGCGTGTCGAAACGCACGTCGTCGCATTCCACATTGGCGTGTCCGAAGTCGTAGTTAGCCACGCTGGAGAGGTGCCAGGCGGCTTCGTCGAGCGAAAGTGCCTCGTCGTCGCCCTTGGCGGCGGATTGCATCTTCTGCTTGAAGGCTTTCAGGTAGGCGTTCATGTCGTCGACCTGCGGCGGGGTGAAGGCCGCTTTTGCGGCACGCTGCCCAGTAGGGACGGCGGTGTCCTCTTTCTTGCAGGACACGATGGCGACCGAAACAAGGGTCGCGACTACCATCGCGAGGATGGCAAGGGTAAGATTTCTTTTTTTCATTTTTTTGAATTTTAAATGTTAGAAACTAAGTTATAAGGTACCTTAATTATTAATCCGTTACCGTAAATTCACCTGCATACACATCCCCATTGGAAAGTGTAATAGTGACAATGTAATTCCCTGCGTTGGGGATGTAAACCTGCAAACCGTTCGGGGTAAACACCGAAAGGCATTGCACAGAAGCACCTGAAGTTGTGGCAACTTCCACAGAAACCTGTCCAAGATTTTCGCAGAATGCTACAACTAGTACATGCCCATTAATGAATGAAGTAATGGCGTTGCTTTTGTCCAAACTACTTGCTCCAGTGCTTTCTGTTAATTCGATGGGCACATTATGTTCATCATTTTCATTTCCTTTTCCTACTGTACTATTTGCATAGCAAAACACTCCCGAAAGGATCAAGCAGAGCATCAGAATCATTTGTTTTAATTTAATCATAGTTTTGTGATTTTAGGGTTTGTATTTTTCAATTCCGTTTGCAAGGGCAAAAATAGGCTATCCAAAAATCACAGCGCATAAAGCCATGCTGGAGAAATGATGGAATTTATCTATAGGTGTGGTAATACTTGATAATCAATGAGTTATAAAACAACAAAGGAGAAAACCTCCTGTTTCCTCCAACTTTTTTCCATCCTCCCCCTGTAATTAAGCCCAGTGAAAAGGAAGTACGCCGACCACGACCGACATGCGGGAAGCGCATTACACAGACGGATGATTTCCAATATAATAACTTGTAAATAAACGACTTAACTTAAGATTCAACTCTAGACTGCTTCGTTCCTCGCAATGACGCGAAGCGGCAACTGAACAACTGGCAACTCCTACCTAACCACTTCCCAATGCCCGCTATATCCGCTTCCAACATAACGAACACGGTTGCCAAGTTTCTTCAAGTATCTTCCTACTGTTTTTGAGCTTACGCCCAACTGGTTAGCCATCTCCTCTCGAGTTATCTTAGGATTAATGGAAACAATATCCAATATGCCTTGCAAAATCTTTTGAGAGACATCTTGAAGGACACCTTGAGGGACACACAATCCTTCCGCTGTCCTCAAAACATACTCCGCCACGCTTCCTTTCACTCCAAGTTTCTCCTGCAAGCTCTCGTTTTGTTTCTTGATTCCCGAATAAGTCCGGCTTCTCAACGCCGCTATCTCGCCTTCTCCCAACCCCATCAAATGCAGATGGCATAGCGTGAGGTCACTCTGTTTCAAACTCGGGCATTGGCTCAACAGCATATTGTCAAAGCCTTTATAATGTCTTTCCACGGCATCTTTGAGTTGTTTGAAATCCTCTTCTTTGAGGCCGATGCCATGTTGGAAGGAAGTATCGCGGGAGGTGATATGTATGCCGTGTAACAAATTCAAGATGCGTTGGCATATTTCTTCCTTCAGGAAAGCCTCGCGCCTTCGCTCCGCTTCCTCGCGTTGCTGGACCATGGCCGTTTCCAAGGCATTCACTTGGGCTTCGCGCTGCCGGAGGCTTTCCCGTAAGGCTTCCCGTTCCGTCTGGTAAGCCATCCGTTCCGCCTCCAGCTCCGATGCGTGCCGCTTTCGTGTTTGTTCAGCCTCTTTCTCGGTCTTGTCATGCTGCGCCTGCATCTCCAGCTCGTGTTTCCGTGCAATTTCCTCCATCTTTTGCCGATGCTTTCGTTCGGCCTCCGACATCCTCTGTTCGGTTTCAACCTGATGCCTTGTCAATGTCTCCTCGTGCAGTCTGCGTTCGGTCTGCGCCTTGGCCTCTTTCTCTGCCATTTCCGCTCGGTAGGCCAACCGCTCAGCTTCCAATTCCTTCTCATGCCGCTTCTTGGTCTTCTCCATTTCCTTGTCGGCCCTGTCTTTTTGTGTCCTTAACTCTTCTAAGAGTCGTTCCTCAGCATCCGCCATCCATTGCTGGTGCTTCTTTTCCGCCTCTGCCAAGTGTTGTTTCGTCTCAGTCTTCAACTGTTCCAGCTCTGCCTCATATTTCTTCTCCGTTTCTTCCAATGTCTTGTCAGCCACGGCCTGCCACAACCTCAACTCCTTTTCATGCTCTTGCTCCGCCTCGCCCAATGCCTTGCCCGCTTCTTCTTGCTGATGCTTCAGTTGTCTCCTGTTTCTCCATATCAACACGCAAAATATAGCCAAAGCAACCGCGATAGCGATAGGGACGACCGTATTCAGCACTTTCTTCTTTGCTATTTCTCGTTCGGCTTCAGCTTGTTTCTCCAATTTTTTGTTCGAATAGTTCTTGTACAAATCTTCGAGTTTCGAGACCAAGGCCTTGTTTTCCCCATCAGGTTTCTTCTGATTCGTCAAAAACCGCATATAGACATTAGATTTCTCAACGTCTCCAATGCTATCATAAACAATACGCAAATAACCTGCTGCTTGTGTCTGTAGCCCTGCCTCATTATCTTCAAACACGGGTTCCAAATAGAATATGGCAGAGTCATAATTACGCTCCAAAAAATGAATCCCGCCAACGGTCAAATAGCGGTTTAATCGTTCATTTTCAGTATTTGCATATAAAAGAACATGGTATAATTCATCTAAAGATGGTTCCGCAGCACCCCCAGCTTTATAGTCACAAAGCACTTTGCTTGAAACAATATCTCGATACACTATATTATCTTTTTTTGTAATACTTTCTAAAGCTTGGCTGTAATAAAGCCTGGCTTTATCTATTTCATGCATTTTATCGTATTGTTTTCCCAAACGATAGAGAATATTGGAAACACCTTCCGGAGAAGTCGGCTCAATCCTACAGAACATCAAAGCTTTTTCCCCACATTCAATGGCAGGATCCATCATAAACTGCGACGAAAAGAGTTCCATAAGCCGGTTGTAGGTATATGTCATAAAAATGGCTTTCTTTTTCACCAATTCCCTCTCCTCAAAATGGGCTTCCATCACCTCCAAAGCCTTCAGGTATTCTGCACAGGCCTGCACAATACTGTCTTTTTCGTAATAGCCTGCACCGTTGATGTAGTGGGCGCGGGCGGCAAGGAAGACGTTACGTTCAAAAGACGGCCCTTCGACAGGCTCAGGGACCTGCATAATACTATCGAAATAGGCCACAGCTTGAAGCAGTTCCTCTCGGTTGCTCTGTCCCCAGTCATTCTTATACAGCAGCTCCGCAACCAGCACCTGGCAGTAGTGCCCATTAAACTCGTCCAGACTATCCGCCTCGGGGCTTACCACAAACCGCTGCAGCTGCGCCAAGGCGCTGTCGGGCTGGCGCCACATCAGGCTGTCGATGGCGGACAATTCAAGGGACGGCCCTTCGACGGGCTCAGGGACCTTAACCGAAGGCGAGCAGGCCACTACCATAGCCATCAAAGCAACCCATAGCCATAATCCCGTGAAACCAATATGCTTTCCCATTTCGTTTCAAATGTTTACACGTGTGCAAAAATAATGAAAATTGTATTGCCTCGTTCACAATTCGAAGTACCATTCACCATCCCTAAAGCACACCCAAATGCTCTAAAAGAATCTTCAATCCAATGAGAATCAAGATAATACCACCAAACACTTCGGCATTCTTCTTGAATTTCGTTCCAAAGACATTGCCGATCTTCACGCCCACGACGGAGAAAACAAACGTCGTCAGCCCGATGAGCGCTACCGACGACCACAACTCGACCTGAATGCAGGCAAACGAAACACCCACCGCCAAGGCATCGATGCTGGTGGCGATGGCCAAAAGCAACATGGTCTTGAAATCGAGGGCACCATTTTCTTTACCTTCTTCTCCCTTACCCCAAACAGCTTCCCGAATCATGTTGGCACCGATAAGAAAGAGCAAACCAAAGGCAATCCAATGGTCGTAGGCCTCGATCAGCTCCTGAAACTGCGCGCCCAAGAAATAGCCAATCGTGGGCATCAAGGCTTGGAATCCTCCGAACCAAAGACCGCATACCAAAGCCACGCGCCACGAAAACCGCTTGGTGGTCAAGCCTTTGCAGATGGACACCGAAAAGGCATCCATGGAAAGGCCAATGGCAATCAGTAATAGTTCGAGGAAGCTCATTTGCATCGGGATTATGGCGCAAAAATAGCACTATTTTTCACTAATGTTGATAAAAAACCATATTTTTGCGGTTTGCAGGGTTGTCACATGGTGGCAGCCGCAAAAAACGATCAAGAAAGGCTGCCGTGATACGACAGCCCCACAAACCGACAATAAAAATAACCAATATGAAAAAATCATTATTACTAATGCTTGCACTGCTGTTGGCCGTGGGCGGCATGGCACAGGAAAAGAAAGCCAAAAAAGAAAAGACCTATAACGAAAAAGGAGAAATCATCAAGAAAGGCTGGAATTTCGGGCCGCTGCCCGTGGTGGGCTATGATGCCGACCTGGGCTTCCAGTACGGCGTGACTTGCGACATCTTCAACTTCGGCGACGGCTCGCGTTATCCCCGTTACAACTACAAGTTCAACGTGGAGGCCTCGCGCTACACCAAAGGATCGGGCGTGTTCCGCTTCTATAGCGACATGCCTTACGTGGTGAAAGACACCAAACTATTTTTCGACGTGACCTATTTCTATGCCAAGAAATACGAGTTTTTCGGCTTCAACGGCTTCGAAGCCAGCACTTTCGACCCATTCGCAGGCATTGAAGGCATCAAAAGCGGCTACCACTTCATCAACCGCAACCAGTTCCGCTTCGTGGGGAGCATGCAGCGCCCCTTCTTCGATGTGCCTAACCTCAACTGGACGGCAGGCTTGGCCTACTACAACACCAAAGTCGGCCGTATCAACATGGAAGGCTATGAAGACCAAGTGACGCTGTATGAGAACTATGTGAACGCGGGCATCATCAAGGAAGATGAAGCCCATGGCGGCAACACGACCCAAATCCGCCTCGGCATGGTTTACGACAACCGCGACCACAACAGCGACCCGACCAAAGGCATTTACGCCGAAGCCACTTTGGTAGGCTCGCCCGACTTTATTGACCGCAAGGGTTACAGCAACCTATCGTACACCTTCTTGTGGAGACACTACATCCCCGTTTATAAAGACAAACTGACCTTTGCCTACCGTTTGGGCGCACAAAATCGCCTTGCAGGTAAGACCCCATGGTATATGATTAACAACCTGAACACCATGTTCTTCCAAAAGATGTACACCGAAGGTTTGGGCGGTGCCGTAACCATGCGTGGCGTGAACCGAAACGGTGTTCTTGGTGAAGGTTTCGCCTTTGCCAATGTGGAACTGCGCTGGCGTATCATAGGTTTCCAGTTCATCAATCAAAACTGGACCGTTGCCCTGACTCCGTTCTTCGATGCAGGCATGGTGACGCAAAAGTTCCGCGAAAAGGAAATGATGGATGCGGAGCCGATGATGCCCGCCATCCCAGATTGTGGTCCGATGTATTATAGCGGCAACAAGGAAAGCGTCCACATGAGTGCCGGCGCAGGCCTCAAGCTCATCATGAACCGCAACCTCGTCGTCTCCGTCGACTTGGGCAAAGCCTTGGACAACCGCGACGGCGAGAAACTGAAGACGTTTGTCGGGTTTAATTACGTTTTCTAAAATGACGTAGGGCTGTCACACCGTGGCAGCCGCTTAACCGAAAAGCGGCTGCCATAATATGACAGCCCTACATGCCATGATATGACAGCCCTACATTAGTTATTTTACAATTCTATTACTTCGCCTTGCCTTGATTGGCAACAGCGGCCATCAGTGCGGCCACTTTCTCGGGGTCGCCGAGGAAGAAGTCCTTCTGGAGCTTCATGTTGTCGTCGAACTCGAAGACATACGGAATACCCGTCGGGATGTTGAAGGCGATGATTTCGTCATTGCTCATGCCTTTCAGCACTTTGACGACACCGCGCAAGCTGTTGCCGTGGGCGACAACCAATACCGTGTCGTGCGTCTCGAAAGCCTTCATGATGTAGTTCTCGTAGTAAGGCATCACTCGCGCGATAGTGTCGCAGAGGGCCTCGGTGAGCGGAATTTGATCGTCAGTAAGTTCGGCATAGCGCGGGTCCATGCGGGGACTCTTGGGGTCGTTCATGTCGAGCGCGGGCGGACGCACGTCGAAGGCACGACGCCACAGGCGCACTTGCTCGTCGCCGTATTTCTCGGCTGTGGCTTTCTTGTCTAAGCCTTGCAGCTGTCCATACGACTTCTCGTTGAGGCGCCACGACTTGTAGACCGGCAGCCAGTCCATGTCCATGGCTTCGAGGGCCAGATTCAAGGTTTTGATGGCACGCTTCAGGTAGGAGGTGAAGCAGATTTCGGGACGGTAGCCGTTCTCTTTCAACGTTTTGCCCGCTTCGATGGCTTCTTGGACGCCTTTTTCCGAAAGGTCAACGTTGGTCCACCCCGTAAAGAGGTTCAATTTGTTCCATTCACTTTCGCCGTGACGGATTAAAATCAGTTTTTTCATTTTGATACTTTTATTTGATTTTGCTTAGTTTCTTTGGGTTGGTGGCTTGATGTATGATTGTCAATACTTTAATGGTTCTACTTGTGACAGAATATACGACATAGAATTTCTTGTAAACAATAACCCTGTATTCTTTTTTCTCTGTACTCGGTACAAATCTATATTTTGGATTGGCTTTTGGAAAAGAAGGCAAAGTTGTAATGCGCGACATTAATCCATTGTGGAACTGTTCGGCAACCTTTTCACCAAACAAGGTTGCTCCATACATTTCTATAGTATGAAGGTTGTCAAAAAAACGCTGTTGGATGAGCAGCCGCAGTTTCGCAGGAGGATTTTTTCCTATATATTTTCGGCCCACCATTGCAAATGCCTTTGGTTGAACTCTTCTAAAGTCATACTTCCCGACCTTTCAGCTCTCCTTATTTCAGCCTGAATATCTTCCTCTGTTACCTCAACATCAGGATCGGGGAAAAGCCAGTTGATCTTTTTTGTCGTTGCAGTTGCCATAGCTTATAAATTTCCGCAAAAATACAAACTTTTCTGGATTTGGTGCATTAATCCAACTTCTTTCTCTCCCTATGCCGTTTCGGATGTTCTTCCTGTTCCTTTTCCACGGCAGCAGGCTCTTCTTCGGCAACAGCTTGTTGCGTTGTGTTTTCCGAAACCGTTTCCGCCTTCGGCATCTCGGCCTCAATGCGGCGGAAGATGTCGTCCTTGTCAACGGGTCGGGCTTCTTTGTGCCACTTGAAGCCAGGCAGATAGCGCGACGATTCCTTCAGGTCTTCTTCAGGATACATCGTCTCGTTGATGGCCTTGAACGACTTGATGATGGAAATTCCTTGGTTTTCCATCTCGATGACCATGGTCTCGGAGTCCGACACGTCGATGCCGATGAGCGAGCCGTCGTCGTCGCGAATCCAGTAGATGGTCTCGGCCTTGGTGCCGTCCACGTTGACGCGGTGGATGTTGCCGTCCTTGAAACGCGAGGTGATATCCTGGCCTTTAATTTGGTTGTAGCCCTCAATGGTGTCTTCCGAAATGATGAAGGCGTTGCCCTTTTGCAGCACCCAATCGATGCTCTTGTCTTTCAGCTTGATGTCGATGTCGGTACCCGTCATCTGGCTGTCCTCAGCCCAAAGGATGGGGTTGACACGCATACGGATGGTGGAGTCGGCCATCAAATAAGTGAGCGTGTCACATTTGCCCTGCATGTCGCTCTTGAAAAAACGCACCTGCCGCCGAGCAATGAGTTTCTTGACCTCCTCCTTTTGTTTGTCGAAATACATAAACAGCGTATCGCCATGGATGTAGAGCGAGTCGCCACCATCGTAGCTGATGGCGTATGCGCTGTCGGTGGCGAAGCTGAAGCCACGGTTTTCCCACATCTCCAAATAGTCACCGCGCATGATGACCTTGTAGGACGTGTCAATCATGTCCACATGGTCGAAGGCCTTGGCCAGACCGATGTTGCGGTTGTAATACATCGAGTCCGACTTCATGCGTTGCGTTTCGTTGTGCATGACAGGACGTTTGTCCAAAAACGCAATATCCTCATCCACAAGATAATAGCCATGCTCTCCATCCAAAATATTTTCTTTATTAATGATAGTCGTCGGCCCTTCGAACCACATCTTTTCGATGTTGGTATTATAATAAAGGGTGTCTGTGTACATTTGGTATTTTGGGCTGGTGACTTCAACATTCTCGAAAAACGAGAACTCTTTGATGTCGTCGCGGTAGTAGCCGATGCAACTGATGAGGGTCTTGTCGCCGCGATAGGTGGTCGCGCTGTCGGGATAGCAGGCCAGTCGCTGGTTGCGGTCGTAGGTCAGGTATTCGGTGAGCAAGGTCGTCGAGTCGTCCATCAGTTTCACATGGTCGAAAAACTCGGCGAAACGCGTGTTGCCGTCATAGTCGAGCAGGTCGCTGAAGACCTCCACGCTGTCGTTCACGATGATGTGCACATTCTGAAAAGCCTTGAAGCTGTTGGTCTTCTCAAAGAAATAAGCCGAGTCGCAGAAGAAATAGGCTGAGTCGTGGCGCATCCTCACATTACCAATCAAGCGTTGCATGTCGCCCATGCTCTTCGAAAAGGTGGCCACGTCGTAATGTTCCACATGGATGCGGGTCTTCTTGCGTTGCACGGTGTCCTGCTCCTGAGCCGCAAGCGTTTGCGACAGCAACAAAAACAGGGATGCTATGAACAAGACTTTGGCTTTCATCGTGATGAAATAACGCGCAAAAGTACGATTATTGTCCGAATTGGGCAAAAAAGATGTGGGGACGGTGTGCACTCCGCCCCCACAGAACAATGAATTCAAGATGATTACAAATTACATTGTCGTTTTCGTTTAGACGTTGCACGCAACGTCTCTACAAATGTAGATTACATGGTCTTCGCCCACGTGTCCTTCAAGGCCACGGTGCGGTTGAAGACCAGATGACCCTCAGTGCTGTCCTTGTCGACAGTGAAATAGCCGATGCGCTGGAACTGGAAGTGGTCGAGCGGCTTGGCGTCGGCAAGATATTCCTCCACATAGCACACAGGACGCACCTCAAGCGAGTTGGGGTTCATCATTTCCTTCATGGCTTCGAGCGAGGTCTTGCCTTCGTTTTGCAGGCGGGCCAATTCATCGCGCGGGTTCTCCACCTTCCAGAGGCGGTCGTACATACGCACCTCGGCTTCGAGGCAACGCTCGCAGCTCACCCAGTGGATGGTGCCTTTCACCTTGCGGTTGGCGCCAGGCAGACCGCTCTTCGTGTCGGGGTCGTATTCGGCATAGACTTCCACCACCTCGCCGTTTTCGTCCTTCTTGCAGCCCGTGCATTTCACGATGTAGGCGTTCTTGAGGCGCACTTCGTTGCCAGGCGTCATGCGGAAGTATTTCTTCGGCGCGTCTTCCATGAAGTCCTCCTTCTCGATCCAAAGCTCGCGACCGAAGGCAATCTTGTGACTGCCAGCGGTTTCGTCCTCAGGATTGTTGATGGCTTCCATCTCCTCGATTTGCCCTTCGGGATAGTTGGTGATGACCAGCTTCACTGGGTTGACCACGGCGGCCACGCGGGTGGCGATGGCGTTGAGGTCTTCGCGGATGGCGCTCTCCATCAGGGCGAAGTCGTTCAAGGCATCGTAGGTGGTGTAGCCAATCTTGTCGATGAACTTGTGGATGCTGCTCGGCGTGTAGCCACGACGACGGAAGCCGCAAATCGTGGGCATGCGCGGGTCGTCCCAGCCGCTGACAAGGCCTTCGTTGACGAGCACAAGCAGGTTACGCTTGCTCAAAAGAATATAATTGAGGTTCAGCTTATTGAACTCGGTTTGGCGCGGGCGGTTGTCGTCCAAGTTGTCGCCTTCGCCGCGGATCTCCTTCAGCCAGTCGATGAAGAGGTCGTAGAGCGGACGGTGCACCACAAACTCGAGCGTACACAAGGAATGGGTGACGCCCTCAAAATAGTCGCTCTCGCCGTGGGCGAAGTCGTACATCGGGTAGGCGTGCCACTTGGTGCCGGTGCGGTGGTGCGGTGTGTCGACCACGCGGTAGATGATCGGGTCGCGGAAGTGCATGTTGGGATTGGCCATGTCGATTTTGGCACGGAGCACCATCTTGCCCTCACCGATCTCGCCGTTGTTCATCTTGTTGAACAGGTCGAGCGACTCCTCAACGGGGCGGTTGCGATAGGGGCTCTCGATGCCGGGCTGCGTAGGCGTACCTTTCTGTGCGGCAATCTCCTCGCTGCTTTGTTCGTCAATATAGGCCTTACCTCTTTTTATTAATTCTATGGCAAAATCCCAGAGTTGCTGGAAGTAATCGGAAGCGTAGTATTCGTTACCCCATTGGTAACCAAGCCATTGGATGTCCTCCTTGATGGCGTCGACATACTCCATGTTCTCCTTGGTAGGGTTGGTGTCGTCGAAGCGCAGGTTGCACACGCCGCCGTGGGCAGCGGCAATGCCGAAGTCGAGACAAATGGCCTTGGCGTGCCCGATGTGGAGGTAACCGTTAGGCTCTGGGGGGAAGCGCGTCTGCACGCGACCGCCATTTTTGCCGTTGGCTAAATCTTCTTCCACTTTCGCCTCAATGAAATTGAGCGATTTTTTCTCCTTTCCCCCTTCAAAGGGGGTCGGGGGGATGACTTTTTCTTCTTCTGGGTTTGTCATAGTTCGAGTAGGATTAAAACAAGTTGCAAAAATAGTAAAATGATATGTTTCTTGATTTGTTGGAGCCAAAAAATGCAATTTTGAGCAAAAAAGAAAGAGCTTGCCTTTTTGGGCAAGCTCTATTTTTGAGGTACCTGGCGGACTCGAACCGCCGTCCCCGGTTTTGCAGACCGGTCCCTAACCACTCGGGCAAGGTACCCTATTAACTACGTTGAAATCTCCGATTCGGCGAAAGCCAATCTTACGATTTGCGGCTGCAAAGATACGACTTTTTTCGCGAACCGCAATATTTTTCAAAGAAATTTTCAAACCATGCCTCTCGCCGAAAGCTTCAGCCAGTTCCAGGCCAGCAAGGCGATGAAGAGCAACCCACTATATACATAAAAGATTTTCAGGTCTTTATGGCGCAGATGTGTCATCGCATATGCCGACATTAATACGATTAAGGGTATCGCAGGTTCGTGATAGCGTTCGGAGTTGGCGGCAAAAGAAAACATTATGATGGCCAGATACGACAGCTCATAGGCTCCAATCAACGAAAAATCGCGCCATTTCTTTTGCCTGAAAGCGATGACGATGGCTAACATGGCAAAGAAAGCAAGGAAATTCTTTACATAGGTACTGCCATGTATCATCTTGTTGTGGTCGGGGCTCTCCTCCACCATAGGCGACAGCGGCAAAACGAAAGCGCCTGGAGCCATCAGCCAGCTTTGGGCCAAATCGGCGTGTTTCAAACCCTCCGACGCGTATTTCTGGGATTGGTAGCTTAAATCGCTGAATTTTAAATGATAGATTATTTTCATCTCACGTCCAATGGGAGAGAAAAGGAAGAAGAAAAACACCACCACGGTTGCCGCCAAAGTAATGCCTTTGCCTTTTTTCCCCACCAAATCGTTGGGCGACAACACCACAAAAACAAGGAAGGCAAAGATCAAACACATGCCGATGACCGTACGGAAGCCGAAGGCGATGCCTGTCAAGAGTATGGGGCACAGGATGTTCCAAACGGTATATTTCTTGCTGCGGATGAGGTAGTCCATGCGCTCGAGGGCTAAAATGGAAACAAAGATCATCTCCATCTCCTTGGTATGCAGGCCACAACTCTGGACCAGGATGGGCATGAAAACGCACATCACGGCGGCCAAGCGACCCGTGCGTTCGCCGAAAGTACGTTTGCCTAATTTGTAGACCACCACACAGAGATAGGCGCTCATCAAGGCCTTGAAGAGTCGAGGGAAGAGCAGGCTGCGTCCAAACACCCCATACACCATCGCTAGCCACAAGAGATACCCTTGGTCGGAGAAACCCATCGTGGTGCACCGCAAGTAGTTGAAGATATAGGAAACCTCGCCGGCACGCAAGCACCGCGACAAATATAGACCCGTGCTATGGTACCACAGACTATCGCCAGCACCAAATTCGAAGGCTTTACCTGTCTGATAATAAAGATAATAACCTACGGCGACGACATATACCACACGTAGCCCTAAAGCCACCAAGAACACTTTCAGCAAAAAAGGCTTTGGCGCATCGGCTTTCCAACGCGGATAAAACACAGCGGTCAACCCAAAGAAAAACAGCACCTCGCCGATGCCCCACAGCATCCATTTCGGCTGCAATGCATGGTCGCGAAACGCCACGCTGATGACGATGAGCGCCAACAAATAGGTGCCCACACCCAAGAGCGCGATATTGCGTAGGAGTTTCTTCGACATGCCGCTATGCCCGATCGTCAATCCATGATGAAGATAGGCTGGCCCTTCTTGCGCTTGGGTACATCGCGCTTGATGGTCAT
>Ga0247608_10003609_pt1 | contig 17926 bp, 37 predicted proteins | sample 176DNAGHGlowgp2_FD_193490 | JGI IMG/M metagenome (GOLD analysis project Ga0247608, IMG submission 193490) | Sheep rumen microbial communities from Palmerston North, Manawatu-Wanganui, New Zealand - 1766 DNA GHGlow gp2 | ecosystem: Host-associated > Mammals > Digestive system > Stomach > Rumen ... | reverse complement strand
ACACCTGGAACATCAAAAAATAGTTGGCGTTAGCCTTCCTATTGTAAAAACACGAGGGATTAGTTTGGCAGCTATTGAAATGAATATAAATGACAAGCGAGCGAAGCGAGCATGCGGGAACGGATAACGGTTTTAATGAAAAACATATAATTTTTAATGAAAAACATTAAAAATTTAATGAAAGATGATAAATTATTAAGGGGAAATCATTTAAGAATATAAATGAAATTATCTAATGAGGTGTTGGAGGTGCACGGGACCAATCCCATTGATCCTCCTGTATAGCAAAAGCGACCGTTTACCATAAATACAAAAAGCACATGAACTACTGTTCATGTGCTTATAGCTCGTTATTTAATTTTATAGACACGCAAATAAGGGTGCGGCACCAGCCTCACCCTCTTTTTATTTAGTTATAAATATTATAGGAGCCACTTTAAAAGGTCACGAATAACTTCATCATCAACCTTTGAGTCCAGCTTCATTGGTTTCTCGGTCTCGCTCTTCTTAAGACCAGATTCCATCTTAATAAGCGCCATCTCAATCTTCTTTACGTCGTCCTTATCAATCTTACAATCCTCGCCAAGAGCAAGAACAGTGTAGTCTAAGATCATCTCTGCAAGGCGGTGGCGGACGTCAGATAGCTGCTTAATCCGCTGCCATTCTTTCTCTTGTTCCGCGGAAACGCGGGACTGGGCCTCTTTCAGCTCTTTTTCGAATGTCTTTCTAAGTTCCTCGGCATTGGTGCCGCTCTTTAGTGCTTCATACAGATCCATTATGGATACTTCCTTTCTTCTATTGTTAATTATATTATACCAAAAATTTTTATAGGTGTCAAGGGTGGCGGCGGTACCTGAGGGTTTTTTTAATATTATAACAAAAATTTTTTTAAAAGTCAACAAGAATCCAGCGGGAGCGCGCATATAAGGGCAGCGGAACGCGGCCCGAGGGGTGGGTATTTTCGGGAAAATATAGGGCGAATCGAGTTTCGATGAGGTTCTGGCGAAAAAGTGCATATAGAGGGATTGGTGCCGAGATCGGCGCTCGGCTAGTGCCAGCGCGCCGGTCAAATTTAAAATAATAGAGTTAATAGACCAAAAAAATAGAGGGTATTTCTACCCTCTATCAATCATTTTTTATATTTTCCTTTCTCGGTTTTAGTCATTAAAAAAATCCAACTGTCTTTGTGTTCAAGGGCAAGATTACGGGCTTCCTCTAGAGAGTAACAGGGCACACCCACAAAAGTGCCATCCGCTTTAATTACCGCATACATAACGCTTCGGATTTCTCTATTCATTTTCGTCTCACCCCCTGAATCCGCACATTATGGAAGATGATACCATTTCCGATACTTTCCGCAACCTGAGCGGCAAGAAAGCCATTCTCATAAGCGCCGTAAAACCAATACCCATCCTCACAACAACGAGCAACAATAAATTCATAATCCTTTGCGTAATCGGGTTCATTGTTGATTTTAATAATTTCATTCTGTCTCATATCCTTTTTATCTCCTTTTCCTTATCTTCTCCTTGATTATAGCAAAAATAATCTGATTTGTCAAGCGGTTTTGCAAAATTTGTTGAAAAAAATTTGCGCCCGGACGCATTAAAAATTTAGTACAGAGGGCGTTTCCGCCCTCTGACTTTATTAGTCCTCGTCTATACTTACAATTTCGGTTTCTTGATCTAAAAGTTCACCTTCACCCTCACTAATGCTTGTTAATATTTCTTCATCAAAGTTTTCATTGCTATCATAAGCAAAATTAACTTGATAAGTTTTAATTTCTCGGATAACGACTGTATAACTTCTTGGCTTTGCAAGTTCTTTTTGCACCTCTTCCACAATCCTATTAACAAAGGTATCGTAAATTTCAGTGCCAGAGCCAAACTGAAGATAGTTTTCAACAATGTTTTTAATATCTCCGCCATTACGAACCTCTTCCATAAAATATTCAAGCTCATCATTATCAAGTTTAACTGTAAAATTTGTCATTTTGGTTACCTCTCTTTCATTTATCTTACATACATAATATATCACATAAGAAAGTGTTTGTCAAGCATTTTTGAAAATTTTTTTTAAGTTAGTGGCAGCTAATTGCCCGGGCGGGCAGACGAATTTAATCGTCCACCCTTTAACTTCTTTATACTTATTTTTTAATACTGGCGGTTATCAAGATTAATGTCCTGATTAAGGCCTGAAAGGGGTTCACAAAGACGCTTTTCTAAAAGTTGATAAAGATAGTCTTCAATTTCGGCTTCGCCAGATAGAGTAATGGGGATTTTTGCGGAAAACCGCTGAGAAGTTTTTACATAAAAAGAAACAACTTTATTTTTTCCTTCAAGTCTTCTTTCTACCTCTTTTTCAATTTGATCTTTTACTCCGAGAACGCAATCATACTCTTTTTGGGTTTTGGTTGCGTTATCTATTACACATTCAAAAGCGTCTTCAAAATCTTCATTCTCGATTTTCATTCTTTCAACTATCTCTGTAATACAACTTTCGTCAATTTCAACTTCATTTACAAATTTCATCAATCAAGCACCTCCGCATAAAATTCTTTTAATGTTTTAGTAAACTGTTTATCAAGGGCAACCGCCTTTTTGAAATTCTTTTCAATCCACCGCCCTGCCCAATCAGTAGCAATCATTTCATTGAAAAGATTAAAATAGTCCTCATCTGTGATTGTTCTTTTTCGGATTCTTGTATCATCAATCATTTCGCCTTCAGTTTCAAGGTGTCCGACTTCATGCAAGAGCGAAAGTGTGAAAAGATTAAACCCATTCGCCTTCGGATAACGAGATACAAAGTTTTCATAGAACGACTGCCCGCATTTTTCAGGACAAAGCACTGACCATTCAATTACGCTTTCATCAAGGTAACAAGTGAAATCTGTTCCCATTCTACAATCATATTCTTCGTCTATTGTTTTAATAAAATCCCGAACTTCTGTATTGATTCTTTCAATCCATTTATCAAAAGTCATTCTTGTTACCTCTCTTTCAATTTCTAAATTGATTATAGCATACTTTCTATCTCTTGTCAAGTGCTTTTTATCTAGTTTCCTGAATTAATTCCCAATGAGTTTTATCTTTCCATGTGTCATTGAAAATTTTAACAATCTTCCCTGTCTTGCGATAGCATAGATAATAATAGTCACAATTCTCTTGTGTAGTTTCAAAAATAAAATCACCATTTACAGTTATAGTAATAGACTTCCAACAAGAATTGCCGAAGGCTTTATACATATCTTTAATCGCTTGCTCATAATCAGATAACCACATATTGTGTACCTCTTTCTTTTGTTTGTAATTAGATTATAACATATTTTATTATCATTGTCAATAGAAAAAATAAAAGTTTAATTTAATAAAATTGCCCGGGCGCCGTTCTAAAAAAATGGGCGGCGCCCGTGGTTTTTACTCCCACAAGGCGCCGTTGATGTCGGGTTTTTTTCGCATACAGTAAGCAAAAATTTCCTTCTCGATTAGTACATCTTCAAGCCCTGTATGGCTTTCCTCAAAATTTAGGTCGTTAATAATAAACCGATAAATAATTTCTGCGGTGTACCGCTTTCCCATTCTTTTAGTCAGATAACCATTGTTATAACAAAATTCTCCATAACAATCGTTATCTCTCAATACTTCACGGCTCATTTTCAAGGTGTCCCAAATTTCAATCCCGTAAGGGAAGAAATACCGATATTTTGAACCCGTTAAATAACGCAAGGTATAATTCAAAGAGCGATAATCGAAACAAGCGTTATGTGCCATTATAATTTTTACATTGTTGCGCTTTACGCACTCCGAAAAGGCTTTTTTAATATTCCAATAGGTTTTCATTTCCCTAGTACCTTTTTTAATATCTTCCCAATACTGAGGGATTTTATTTGAATAGTAAGCCGTTCCCATAAGTTCTTTATCAAGAAAAATATCGGCAACCACAAAAGAATATTTTTCATAGATAGTGCCAAAACAATCAATCACCGCAAAACCAACATCATAACAAAAGGGGTCATCTAAAGTATTAGTGGTTTCAGTATCAACAACAATAAATTTTTCCAAAGGTTTTTTACCTCTCTTTCATTTGATAAATTGATTATAACACATTGAGGAGGTATTGTCAAGTGCTTTTTTATTTTTTTCTTGAAGGGGATTAAATAATCCCCTTCGCCTTCATGGTATCATAGGTTTCTTTTGCTTCTTTCATTTCTTCAAACTGTCTTTCAAACTCTTTGAAATAATTGAAGCGTTTGAAATCATTATTTTTATTAAAACGCCACTCATAGACTTCCACTCTAATTTTTTCGGTTTCAGTAATTTGAATCCAACAAAATTTTGATTTTCCCGTCTTTTTAATTACATGATAACATTCAAGTCCACCAATACTGCCACCATTTAAGCCTAAATCAGAAGCATAAAAAGGCTTATTTCCCATAGCACTAACCTTCGCATAACTCTTTACTAAATTTGCAAAATTGTTTGTCATTTCAGTTACCTCTTTTCTTTTTTCTTTATTATATCACGCTTGTTTTAGTTTGTCAAGCGAAAATTCCATAATACATACATAAAAAATAAATATTTAATACTACATTTGCAAGGTGCATAAGCAATCCATTTACTCTTCTATCAACTGTTAAATCTTTAACAATTCCAATAAGGGCAACCGCCAGACCGAACCAAGAGATAGACAGACCAAATACCATTATTAAAATAACATTGATTACAGTGATAAAACACCGCAAATCATTCCATTCAAATCTATAATTTTCATCAATCTTAAAGAATTTCTTCATCTGTTTACCTCTCTTTCACTTTGTAAACTGATTATAGCACATAGAAACGCATAAAACAATAGGCAGAATGCACAAAAAATAATAAAAATAGTGTACAAATTGCACAAAACGCGCCCGGTCGCGTCTATTTTATTAGAAAAACTGCGTTAAAATAATAAAAAATGACCGAAAACACGCGGTTTTCGCGCATTTTCGGTCTAAAAACCTAGATTTTTAATTTTTTGGCGGTCTTTGTTTAATTAAATCGAGTTTGTAGTGGTTTTCGCCAACCTCAAATTCTATAATTTTACTCTTATTTGTAACTGCCACAGAGTAACCATTATTTTCAAGGCAAGTCGAAAGCAATCGAACAAGATATTCCTTTTCTTCGTCAGGCTTGCGTTCTCTCTTGATTGTCTTTTTCGGAGTGGTTGCCTTCGCTTCGTGTTTAACCTTGTTTTCTTTTGCCTTCTCGGTGAGTTCCTCTACCTCAGCATTTTCAAGATACCCCTCATCTTCTAGCCAAAGTTGAATTGCCTCTTCTTTTGAGATTTCTAAAACATTCATACTCTTGGCAATTTCAGCGTCGGGGATTCGGATATTTTTACCATTAAAATTATAGTTCATAGTTAATACCTCTCTTTTCTTTTTTCTTAATTATAACACGCTTTCTTTCTTTTGTCAAGAGTTATTTTGAAAAAGTGCGGTTTTAAGGGATAACCGCAAACCCTTTGTAATTACTCGACAATTTCCTCTGTGCCAAGCGCAAAGTATGCAACCTTTTTTACATAAGTTCTGGCAACCTTGCCATCCTTACGAAGTGCCGTCAGCATATGGGTGATACGCTGATTAGAAAGACCTTCAAAAGTGGGAAGTGCCATAATATCTTTTACAGTGACAGGCTTGTTAGCCGTCTCAAGATATTCTACGATTGCGGTCTTAAACTTTTCGTTTTCAACCTGTGTAACCGTAGGCTTTTTAGGGGATGTGGACTTCTTATCAAGAAGTTCAATTTCATGGTCAATAAAGGAAGTGAGTTCCTCGTTACCAACTACAAACTTCTTAAGTGCTTCAAAATTTTCTCTCTTTGTCATAGGTCATCTACCTCTTTCTTAAAAAATTTTTTGTTAAGGTTTTTTCTTACCTTACATTTTTATTATATCATAAGGCTTTTGGTTTGTCAAGAGTTTTTTTATTTTTTTTTGTGACCTTGTGTCACACGCTCTTTTTTCTTTCCTTTACCTTACATAGTGATTATACCAAAAATTTTTGAAAATTGCAATATTGGAAAATTGCACAAAATTTTGGGATCTTCATAGATTTATTTTTGTGCAAAATTCCACTTGACAAAAAGTGCGGCGATGTGGTATAATGGAAATTTGGCGCTCACCGATGGCTCGCGCCCGGGCAACTAAAATAATAGAGAGGGTCACCCCTCTCTATTTTGAACTTTGCAATAAAAGGCGTATGCTTTTAATTCTTCAGGTCTAAAGACTTGCCCCACATAAAGACACCGCCGTTTCGCACCAGCTCGTAAACCTTAATTTCACATTCGCATTCAATTAGTTCTTCAATAAAGGTTTTCGCTTCCCTCTTTGTAATAACATAGCGACGACCTGTAACTACATTGTGATACTTCCCTTCGGTTAAAACATCAATACAATAAAATCTCATTTTTTTATCTCCTTTTTGCAAATTAAGTATAAATAATTATTAAAGGTCAACTAATTTTCCGTTAATTACGGCAACAACACTTTCTGCTCCGTCATACTCATCAATACGCCAATCTGTCGCATTATCAGGAATTTCAATAATGCAAAGAGGGAAAATAGGGCTAGAATATTCTTCAAGAGCCTTGATTAAATCAGGATCGGTTCTTTCAATTTCAGTATAGCCGTTCTCTTTTGTTCTGCTTCCCCAAACACTACAACCTAATTCTTCGGCAACTTCTTGAGGTAACTTAAAACCGCCAAAAGTGACATTGATAACTACTTTCATAATTAAACCTCCTTTTCTTTTTCTTTCTGATAATAATATAACATATTTTTCAATAAATGTCAAGCACTTTTTTAAAATATCTTAAGTCAATCTTCTCCCAGACTATATTTATCAAAAGTTTCTTCTTCCGTTGCAATAACTTCACCATATTGCCAACAAGCATCTTTCTCATTTTTACATACGCTTAATTGCGCCCAATCACCGTCACATCCTTCTCCACCTACTACAGAAATAAGATAATTTTTCGGATACTGCTTTAAAATTTTAATCAATTCACCAACTGTCATTTTTTATTACCTCTCTTTCTTTGTCTATATATAATATAACATATTCAAAAGTGTTTGTCAAGCACTTTTTTAATTTTCTTCATAAATTTGAGTTCTTAAATAATCCATGTAAGATTCAATCTCTGCAATAGACTCAGCGTAAGTAGCCTTTAGTGCGTCACCTTCAGCACTTAATGTTTCGCCTTTGTGACAAATTTTATAAAATGATAACTCAATTTTAGCATACTCATATTCTTTCATAGCCTGTTCTTTTGTCATTTTTATTACCTCTCTTTCGTTTCCTTACATACATAATATAACATATTTTAAATTGATTGTCAAGTATTTTTTTGAAAAAATGTGCGGTTAGCCGTTGCTAATTCGCCCGGGCGCGTCTATTTTTTTAACATCATTCGAAAATAATCAAAAAGGGACGCCCAAAGAGCGCCCCAAAGGAAAGGAGGTATAAGAAATAATCTTTTTAAGTCTAGTTTTTTCGCCGAAGCGAGGAAAAACTAGAAAACCCATTCGCGAACTAGACGTTTTTCTTCTCGATAACAGATGATAGAAAAACCTTTAAAAAATCAACTCGGCTATTCAAGGCTTTAATTTGTTTTTAATGATAACTAGCGGCTGCGTAAGATAGCAAGGTATCCGCCCCTCATTCTCCATTCAATACTTCGCAATGAGCATATATAGTGAGAAATGCGCCACACGGGACTTGAACCCGTGACACCTTGATTAAAAGTCAAGTGCTCTACCGCCTGAGCTAGTGGCGCTTTTAAATGGCGGTTTTCTAGGGGAAACCGCCAAACCCATTGTTATTACTCTTCGTCGCCCTCATCAGGCTCCGCTCCGAGAGCGAAGTAAGCGACCTTCTTCACATAAGTTCTAGCAACAATCTTTTCCTTACGGAGTGCGGTGAGCATATGAGTAATTCTCTGATTGCTCAATCCCTCAAACCCCTCAATTCCCATAATATCCTTTACGGTTACGGGCTTGTCCGTAGTGCCGAGATACTCGACAATCTTAGACTTAAAAGCCTCATTCTCTACCTGAGTAGCGGTAGGCTTCTTAGGGGACTTAGCCTTATTAGCCAACAACTCAATTTCGTGATTGATAAACTCAGTGAGTTCCTCATTCTCAACCACATAAGCCTTCAGTTCCTCAAAATACTGTCTCTTAGTCTTAGTCATAACACATCTACCTCTTTCTTAGTTTTTTTATTGTTAAGGTCTTTCTTTACCTTACATACTTATTATAGCATTTTTTGTTTTGTTTGTCAAGTGTTTTTTTTATTTTTTTTTGAAATTGCGGTGAGTGGAAACTTACTCTAATCCGCAGGGGTCGCACTCCAAACGCGCCCTAAAGTTTCCGACCTTTGGCGCGGAGCAAATGCTCTATTCCTTGCTTGGGGGCTTAATACGGTGGCGCTCTCATAAGTATCACTCCTTTTCTTTTTCTGTACCTTTATTATATCATAAGGTTTTTAATTTGTCAAGTGTTTTTTTTCATTTTTTTTGAAAGTCACTATCTGTCTTTTTAAATAGAAGAGCGGCGCTTGGCTCGTTCAACTACTCTACATTCGATTTTGTTGTGCTTTCCTCACTTGCTCTTTTCTTTACCTTACAATAGGATTATAGCAAATTTTTGCGGTAATTACAATATCTAAATTGCACAAATTTCGGGAAAATAATTTGTGCAATTTTTTTACAAAATTTGCTTGACAAAAAGCTGGCGGGTATGGTATAATAAAATATTGCGCTCCTGCGGTCGCGCCCGGGCGAAAAATGAGGGTGATAAATCACCCTCATTTGATTTATTACCCCTCTTCTTCCTCTTCGGGTAATTCTGCTAAAATTTTACGAACAACATTTTTTGTTATTTTTGTTCCGAATTGTTCCTGAAGCCATCGAATTGAATTTTCAACATCATCAGTTCCATCTTCTAAAGTTTCTTCCTTAACTTCTTCAAATGCTTCTTCAATAATATTATCTGTTATTTGTTCTAAGGCTTCGAAGCTAGTGAGCCGAGAGGGGGTAGGCAAACCATGAAGAAAATATTTAATTTGATCTTTTAATTTTATATCTTGATAAAATTTTGCTATCTTCTCTTCTAAAACTGTCATTTATTTTTATCTCCTTTTCTTTTTGTGATTTAATTATAACATATTTTCATTTTGTTGTCAACTACTTTTTATTCTTTTTTAGGTCTGTGTTTGATTAATTTGATAGTGTATTCTGTACCTTTATACAAAAAACTTAATTCAGTTTCATTTTTACGTTCATACACATTATCTACAAGGCAACAAAGAGCATCATCACACGCCTGTAAAATTTCTAATTTATCCGCATCAACCTTGCGTTCTCTGACGGTCTTTTTTCTCGGCTTGTCAGCCTTTTCATAGCGGGTTCCCGCCTTCAATTCCATTTCCGCCATTTCTTCAGCTTCTTCTCTTGTGACGGGTTCACCGTCTTGAGCACATTCTTTTATAATTCTTGCAATTAATTTTTCTTTATCCATGTTTATCTCTCTTTTCTTGATTATAGTATAGCATTAATTGTTAATTTTATTTATTTCTCCAGATGATGAAGATTGTTAAAATTGCAATAGCTAAAACACTCCAAAGAATAATCCAGCCTGTCATTTCATCGCCTCCTTTTTACAATACTAATATATCACATTTAGAGACGGTTGTCAACTATTTTTGAAAAAATTTTTTAAGTTAGCGATGACTAATTCACCCGGGCGCACTTAAAAAAATAGAGGGTAAGTTTTTTTCTTACCCTCTTGTAATTTTAAAATTCTTCCTCTTCCATTTCTTCTTTAAATCCGCAAACAGGACAAATTTCATTTACTAAATCAACAATATCCCAATCCTGTTTATAGATAGGCTCACCGCATTCAGGACAGATGTAAAATTCCTCTTCCCAATCTACATAAGCACCAAATACTTCTTCAACATATTTTGCGTTTGCTTCCCACATAATAAACCTCCTTAAAATTTAATATCATCAAATGATTCTAATAAACCAAAAGGGTCAATACAATCATCCTCATCATTATCAGAACTGCAGTCCTCTTCGTCCTCGTCATTACAACCGAAGAAGTCAGCCTGACAATCGTCACACATACCCGTTACAAATTTTTCACGGTCAGAAGGGGACAAGTAAGGGAAGGCTTCCTGAACTAACAGGATTCCGTCCATGTAGTCGAAATAATCTTCTGTGTTTACTTCTACTTCGGAAGTGCCACCGCAAAAAGGGCATTCCGTAATTACACACATTTCTTTTCTGTTGGTTTTAAAAATCTTACTCATCACAGGCACAGCTCCTTTTCTTTTTTGTAACTTGATTATATCACGAACTTCTTTTCGTGTCAAGCATTTTTTTCATTTTTTCTTGGGAAATTTTACTTAGACTTTTTCTTTTCTTCTTTGTAAGTATAATATAACATATTCCACTTAAAAAGTCAATCATCATTTTTTGTTTTACTTCTCACTTTTTGCGGCGCCCGGTCAAGGTGTGATTTTTTTAAACCTCACCTTTTCAATCCCCAAAGTAAATGCCACCGCCCAACTCTGAGAAGTACCTTAAAAATATTTCTTCCAATTCTAATATCTCCGCACTCTTTCTCAGGAAGGACAATAGAAAAGAGTTTAATTTTTTCAGTATCTGCATTAAAAATTCTTTTTTCTGAAAAGGTCATCTTTTTACCCTCGGGGGCTAAGATTATAGCCCCCTCTTCTTTCTGTTTTTATTAGTGGTTAAAGCGGATGTAGTGTTTTAACCAATTCTCGCCAAAATGGTCTTTTAACTCTTTTTCATAATCGGGGTAGTTCTCAAGAATTGAAACTTTTAGAATTGTGTCCCAATCAAGAATCGCCGCCCAATCATGACTTTTTTCACATTCACCTTTTGTAAATCTAAATTCATCAAGAAGAAAATTCATGGCTTCTTGCCTTTGAATTTTTTCCATACACTCAGATAACCAAACAATCTGACTGTCAAAAATAGGGGTGATGTTGAAATCTGTAACTCTCGTTCCACTAAGCTTAGGTTCAAATTGCATTTTTATTACCGCCTTTCCTTTTCTTTCACTTTCTAAATAGAGTATATCAAAAAAAATATAAAAAATCAACAGTAAAATTGCACAAACTATTATTTTTTATTTGTGAATCTTGCTTATTGACAAAAATGCGGGCACCCGGTCGGGGCGATTTTATTCGCCCCCTTTTTTTAATCACAATCTAATTCTATCGCACAATTATCTTTAATATCATAGGCTTTAATAAAAACATGGCGTCCCGTTCTTTTTTTCACTTCATCAATTTTTGATTTCACCTGTTTATAGTCCTTTCCCATGTAGATTGCGGTAGCATAATCACTTAAAACATACCCAACATAGATAGTCATTTTTTTTACCTCTTTTCATTATTTTTCTTAAATTCTTCAAATGCCTTTTCAATTTCCGCATTTATTTTTTTAGCCTTTTTCGGGTGGTTTTTAATGTAATTTACCGCCCATGTGGTTGCCGCTAATTCATCAGGGAGGTTAAAATATTCCCACTGAATTTTTTCAATTTGCTTTTTTGTTTTCGCTTTTTCAATTTTCTTAAAGATTTTCTTTTTTCTTCTAAAAGAATAATCCCATTCCTCCTCTGTCAAAAAATCACAGGTCTTGTGATGTCCGACTTCGTGTAAAAATGATGTTAAAATCGGCATTGTATCTTTCATTTCAAATTTCTGTTCTACAAAATTAGAAAAGAAATCATCTTCACAAGTTTCAAAGGGGTTGAAAGTAATAAACTGACCTTCAAAATCGTAAGAGTAACAACAATCCATAACTGCGCCCATAATTTCAAAAGGGGCAAGCGCTTCTGAAATTGCTTTGTTTAATTTTTTAATGCCCTTGTATTTATTTCTCATTTTAGATTCCTCTCTTTCCCTCGTCTGTAATTATAATATAGCACATTAGTTGATTAAAGTCAAGAGGGAGTTTCAAAAATAGCGGTAGCAAGTTGCACAAAATACGGGATGTAAAATTGTGCATTTTTAATTAAAAAATCTCTTGACAAAATTTACGGGGCGTGGTATAATGGAAACAGCGCCCTTTTGCGGGCGTGACCGGGCGCCAAAATTGGTTGAAAAAAATAGAGGGGGTTTTCACCCCTCTGGCATTTCCCTCTTAAAGGAATCCCACAGCCGCTTTTTTGCTTCTCTTGCCTTTTCCACATCTCTCTTTGTAAGATATTCAGATTCAGTGAAAAAGGTTTCTACAATGCGATTGTCAAAGTCTGTTGCTTCTCTATAATTCTTTGTAACAAACTCAGTACCGTCTTTTCTTCTAACTCTGTAATTTACAAATCTCATAATTTTTACCTCTTTTCTTTTGTTTTCTTTGTAATTTGATTATATCATATCTTTTGATTCTTGTCAAGAGGGAAATTTACATTTCCCTCAATCTTTCAAGAATCATATCTACATCATAAGCCTTGCCAGTCCAATCTTTTCTATTTTTTTCCTCATCATCAAAAAGAATATCATTTGTTGTTCTAGCAAAATTTTGCTTCGGTGTGCCATATGCTACAATGTTGATTTCATCAAACTTGACGCTTGCAAGGTGCTTTTTAAGCCATTCAATCTTTGCTTTCGTTACCTCGGCGTTATATGTGGCGTCTCCGCTCTTTGATAACCAGCTAATAATTCCGATTCTATAACCGCTCTTCTGAAGCTTATTAAGGCGGTATGCTAAAGTATTCATTCTCATAAGGGGTTTAGCGTTTTTATAGGGGTAAGGGTCTTTTTCAAGAAGATAGTTTAACCAATTTTCAATCCCATATAAATCCGCAACCGTTCCATCCATATCGAACCATATTGTTGTTTTAGTAGCCATATTCATTCCTCCTGTCCTTCACTACCTGTATTATACAACCATTCTGCTAATTTGTCAAGCATTATTTTTTCTCTTCTGATATATTTTATCTTTCGATTTTCTTCACACCACGGGCATCCGCCGTGATTCCGACAAGAGCAATCAAACGCTTTACTTCCGCTATATGGTTTTCTATGCTCTTTACCGCTCTTGATAGCCTTTTCTAAACCCATTTTTGATTCCTCCTTTCGTTTTCCTTTTTCTATTGATATTATAGCAAATTTATTTTATTTTGTCAAGGGCTTTTTGAAAATTCCCTTACAAGGCTTTACAGCCTTGCAAGAGTTTTTTCATTTGTGAAAGTCGCTTTTTCAAATTTGATTTGATAGGCGATTCCATTCACGGTTAAGTCTCCGCCCTTTGTAAAGGGGACATTATCTTTTGTCCACTCTTGACCAAAGCTTTCAGTTACAAGTTTTTCAAAAATTTCGCCCTTATTATACTTGCTTTCCTCTACAAGAGTTTCGAACATTTCCTTCGTGCAAAGGGCAGTCGCACCTTTTGCAAGAAGAAGAAGTTTCTGTTCGGTTGTGGGACAGAATCTCAGGGCATATCCCGCGCCCCGGCTTGCTCTATCGAGTTTGAGGATATAGGGCATAATTTCGGCGGTGGTTACTACCATATAGACCATACCTTTAAGGCAGAACCCATAAATATAATTGTGGGTAAAAGCCTTTTTATTATAGCTGTCAATCAGCATTTCGAGGGTTCTTTCGTTCATTGTGTGTACCTCTTTCCTTTTTTTCTTTATTCTATCACATTGAATCCGGTTTGTCAAGGACTTTTTTTCATTTTTGAAAAATTTTTTTTCGTTCCTTGCTTCCTTCATCCTTACAAGCACATGATACCTCCAAAATGAAAATTTGTCAATAAACAAAATGTAAATAATTTATTAACGATTTATAAAATTTATAAACAAATTATTAACAAAATAAAATTTTAGATTTATAAATTGTTCGGGGTAAATTATTAAATATTTATTAAAATTATTAAATTTTGGGACGCAAAAATTTATTTTTATTTTATACTTTTTTCACTTGACAAAGTGCGGTGTGATGTGGTATAATATTTCAGCTTTTTGCGGTCGCGGGCGACTGTTACATAACACAAATTATTAAAAAATTATAAAATTTTTCTAAATAAAAATTTATAAATTTTTTATAAAATTTTTATAAATTTTGGGACACAAAAAGTTTATAAATTTTTTAGAATTTTTCGCTTGACAAACTGCATCGGGTGTGGTATAATAAATTCGGGCTTGAACGCCCGGTTTCGGCAACTAATTATAAAAAAAATATAAAATTTCTTAAAAAAATATTAAAATTATAAAAATTTTATAAAATTTTTAGGAAAAATCTTAAGAAAATTTTTATATAAAAAATGCTTGACAAAAAGTCTGCAAGGTGGTATAATAGAAAAATCGGCGCGTGCCAACTGCACACGCGCCGACAATAAAAAAATAGACCATATGGGTTTATAAAAATAACAGAGGCGAGCCCCCTCCGCGCCCGCCTTTTGATGATTTAATCATAACATATCTTTTGGCTTTTGTCAAGCCTTTTTTGAAAATTTTTTTAACGAATTACATACTCACGGAATAAGCACTTGAAAAACATTTTAGGAGTGCGCACAAGTTTTAAATTCCATACCATTTCAATTTCGTAGGCGATTCTTTCTTGCAGGTACCAAGACGGAAACTTAGGTTCTTTGCCGAAATGGTAGTAAGTAAACTCTGTTCTGAATCCTCCGTCATTGATAAACCAAATTGTCTTATACATTTTCTTATTTCCTTTCCCTTTTGGTACTTTTATTATAACACAAGCGGTATTCTTTGTCAACTCCCTATATGAAATTTTTTTGCCCGGTTACAGGATGCTTCCTTCTTAGATGTCGAAGGAAGCATAACCCCAAACCACAGTGAAGCCATCAAATTCAAAGTAGCGGTAATAATTACCAGAAATAGAGAGCGCAGACGCTTCAAGCTGTTCTTTGATAGAGTCCACAAGTTCTTCATCGTCAAGTTCGCGATCAATTTCATCCCAATCTTCATCGAAGCCTATAAAATCTTCTACGGTTACATCAATCCGAGAACCATCGGAGGATTCCCAAACAGACAGGTCATCACCAGCAGTTGCAAGTAGTTCCATTACCATTTCACGAGTCATCATTTTTATATCTCCTTTTCTTTTTCTTTCTTTATTATATCATATAGGGAGCCGGTTGTCAACTCCCTATATGAAATTTTTTTAGTCATCATCCTCATCCATATAGACGGGATAAACCTCGTGACACTTTAATATGGTTTCTAAATCCTTATGAGTGTATCTAGGGTTCTCCAAAAGTTCCGCATATTGCACGGTTACAGGATGCTCGAATCCGTATATTTTTACCATTCTAATCAGCATTTCAGTTTTACTCATAGTCATTACCGCCTTTCCTTTTTTTCTTTATTATACCATACCGGAAGAAGTTTGTCAAGCACTTTTTTATTTTTCTTGACTTTTTTCTTTTTTCTCTTCCTCTTGACAATTATAATATACCACATCTGCTCTCTTCTGTCAACTGTTTTTTACAGAAAAAATGCACAAAATTGGGAAAATTTTTTATCAAAAATTTGTGCAATTTTCCTATTGACAAAATGGCAGAAGGTATGGTATAATAAAAAATTTGGCGCTTGGCGGTCGCTGGCGAATGAAAACAATAGACTAAAAAGTGTGAATAAAATAATACTAGAATAGATGGTTACCTTTTATTATATCATATAAAGTAAAAATTGTCAAGTAAAATTTTTATAAAAAATTATTAAAAAAATTTAATAATTTCGGGAAAAATTAATAAAAATTTAATAAAAAATTTATAGAAATTTAATAATTTTTTATACAAATTTTACTTGACAAGCGGCTCGCGGCGATCCACCGCGGGCCGCTCAAAGGTTATAATTATTAAATTTTTATAAATAATTCTAAAATTTTCACCCATATATTAAAATTTTAGGCGGGCATTATTTTTTTAACACCCGCCGCATTTCTCCTTTCGTATATATTAGAAATTTTTCAATCCTCATCAGCTTCGAGTTCACACTCGATATACTGTTCAAGGGTTCTATATCCCGTACGAACAAAAACAACGTCGTCTAAAATAGTATTCCATTCTCCTGTTACAAGATTCCTGACAAGATTTAACTCTTCTGCGGTAGCAATTCCATATTCTATAATAGTGTCATATTTTGCAATTTCTTTTTCATTCATCATTTTTAATTTCTCCTTTTCCATTTTTTTTATTCGGGGTGATCTTTATTCTAATACAACCGTTTCAGTTTCCCTATGAACACTTACATTGTTAATATCAATATCTTTGAAACTATAATCATGCTCACATACTGTGACCTCATAATTTTCAATACCCTCTTTTATGGCAAACTCATATAACTCTTTAATTGTCATATTCCTTTCCTCCTCTTGTTTTTTTATTATATCATATAGGGGCTGGGTTGTCAACCCCTATATGATTAATTTTTTATGCCTTATGCTCCAAAATTTTCATAGGCAAGATCGGCGATTTCATCCCAATTTTCGCCAGCTAAAAAAATTTCATACTGAAGGTCAATCAGGTCATCTTCCGTTCCCTTTTCAAAGATAACAATAGCGATATATCTTTTAACAAAATCACACATAATTTTCACCCTTGAAGCGTTTCCGCTTCCCTTTCCTTATCTTTGTAAGTTCATTATAAGGGATAAACCGGAAAAAGTCAAGCGTTTTTTGAAATTTAGGGGCATACAAATTGCACAAATTTTAGGATAGAATTTTGTGCATCTTTTTTGAAAAAACCACTTGACAAAATGCGGCGACCTGTAGTATAATAGAGTTCGTTTTTTCGCGGGCGTAGGCGATTGCTAATTTTAGGACAGAAAATTTTTACAAAATTTTTGAAAATTTTGCTTGACAAAACAGCGGGAGTATGATATAATAGAAACCCCAGTCAGCGGTCGGTAACGTAAAAGAAGGGGGCTTCCGCCCCCCCCCCTCTTTTATACTATTCATCTTCTTCCCAATTATCTACTGCAACAATTTCTCCATCCGCTAGTTGATAGTATGACCACTCACCAAGTGTATCATCTCGGATATATGTATCAAAGATTGTAATTTCTTTAAGTTTTACAATTCTAATCAATCCGAAGTCCCAAGTTCTAAGCATATTATTCATATCGTTACCTCCTTAATCCATGGGCGGTTAAGGCACCGCCCTAGCCTGTTTTCACTTAGATGTCATCCCATCTTGCTCTATTCTGGAAGCGAACTACTCTGTAAGAGTGCCGATTTTTTTCGATATATTCCTCATATGCTTGCTCCTCCTTGAGTTCCTCCTCAAGGCGTCCTATCTCACCTTCAAGATAGGTTATTGTATTTCTGATGCTTGCGACCTCCGGAAATTCTGAATCTACAAAGACCCATTTTCTATAAGGGTCAAACGCCGCCTTGTTAGCTACTAATTGCTTTTTTAACTGTGTCAACTGACGCTCAATTTCTGTGCTTCTACTATTCATATTTCCTGCCTCCTGTTGTTTTTATCAGAGGGGGATTATTCATCCCCCATTCTCTCCAGCTGTCTCTCAAGTTCCCGATACTCACGATTATATTCATTGTGAATATCATAATCCTTGTCGTTCCACATATCCTTCATCTGAAGGATAAAGTCTTCATACGAAATCTTATCCATTTTAGCCTTAATCTCTTCTTTTGTCATAACTGTTTACCACCTTTCGTTTTCTTTTTCTTTATTATATCATATAGGGGCTGGGTTGTCAACCCCTATATGAAATTTTGATGGACTTATTTTATAAGTCCTCTTCCATTTCCTGTGTCCAATCACAGTATTCATCAGAATCCAGGACATCTTCACCAAATTCTGCAACGATGCGAGCTTCAACAATGTTAAACTGATTAGAGTCAAACAGT
>Ga0247608_10003608_pt1 | contig 17929 bp, 11 predicted proteins | sample 176DNAGHGlowgp2_FD_193490 | JGI IMG/M metagenome (GOLD analysis project Ga0247608, IMG submission 193490) | Sheep rumen microbial communities from Palmerston North, Manawatu-Wanganui, New Zealand - 1766 DNA GHGlow gp2 | ecosystem: Host-associated > Mammals > Digestive system > Stomach > Rumen ... | reverse complement strand
CTTTAGTATTACTATCCATATATCCTGCTGGAGCTTCTATTTCTTGTACATATAATTCAGAATTATATGGTAATGAAAGAATTATATTTTCTGGTACTTCGTATTCTGAAGTAGTAGATACCCAATCTACAAGTTTTTTATTATCACTTTTTCTATATAATCCTAAATTTGCTCCTGCTAATGGTTCACCATTTTCATCATATTTAGTAATACCAATTCTTACTTTAATATTAGATACTGTTACTTCTTGAGTTGGTTCATTAGTAACTACATATTCTATATCTTCAAATGGTCTATAACCATTTGTAGGTGTAACAACATGTATATAATACTTTTCTCCAACTTTTAATGGTGTAGTTATAACATGTGTTGTATTATTTTCTGTAGTTGACCATGATTCAAGTACATTCTTATCTTTATCTAATAATTGTAAACTAGTACCAATTAAGCCATTATTAGTATCAGCATCTTCATTATTAACGCTTAATACTAATGGAGTATTTGTATAATCAACAGTAATATCATTACTATTAATTTCAATTTCCTTAGCTTCAGAACTAATTGTATAACCTTCTGGAGATTCTAATTCTTTTAATATTAATTTATCTCCATATCTTATATCAGCAGTTTTATCTGCAGGTACTTTATAACCATTTCTAGTTGTTGTAAATTCAACAATTAATGTTTCACCATCTTGTTTATAAAGTCCCATTCTAGCTCCAGCTAAAGGTGCTCCATTTTCATCTAACTTATTAATAGTTAAATCAAATTTTTCAGCAACAATTGTTTTATTTATTACCACTTGACTGTTTTCATCAATTGTAAATGTAGTTCTATTATCTATTGAAATATTTCTTGGTGTTTTAGAAGCTCTAATTGTATATGTTTTTCCAAATTTAAGAACTGCACTATTAAATCTTCCAGTAATAGTACTAAATTGTTTAGCACTATTTGTTGAAGTCCAAGTTTCAATTAATTTATTTTGTGGAAGCTCTTCATTATCTTCATATGTTCCTTCATATAATTCAATTGTAGCTCCCTCTATAGTAGCACCACTTTCATCAACAGCAGTAATATTTACGTCATATTGTTTTAAATTATTTTGTATTTGAATATTTTGTACTGTAGATACATTATTAATAGTTAATGGGAAATCTTCAGTAACTGTATCATATCCAAGAGGAACTGTTGTTTCTCTTACAACATAATTTTTAGAAATATTCATTTGATTAATTACATTTTCAGGAACTTCATAAGGATTATTTTCAGTAGTATTCCAATTAGCTAATGCTGTATCAGAACCCTCCTCATAAATACTTAAGAATGCTCCTTCCAAAGGTTGATTATTTTCATCAACTTTTGTAATTTGTAATTTGAATTTTTCATTCTCAATTGTTTTTACTTGTGATTGTTCATTAGAAACAATTAATACTACATCAGATGGAATAATATATCCGTTAGCTTGTTCTTTAACATGTAAATAATATTTTCCACCTTGTTCTAGTTTTGCTTCAATAACATGAACTCCGTCAGAAGTCCATTCTTCAATAACATTTTCTTTTGTTTCATCTAATAATTGAATAGTTGTTCCATTAACATCGTTTGATGTTTCTTTATCAATATTTTTAATAGTAACACCAAATTCATGATTTACAAATGAAACGCTAATATCTTTACTATTAATAGAAATATTTTCTACATAATTATTCAATAAATATCCTGCTGGTGCTTTCTTCTCACGAAGTTTAATTACATCACCATATGCTATTTGATCCAATACATCATTTGGTACAACATAACTTTCACCAGCTACAGTAGTAAACTCATGAATTGATGTTCCATTAGCTTTTAATAATTCTAACTTAGCTCCACCAATTATATCATTTGTACTACCATATTTATCAATTGTTATTTTAAATCTGTCTAATTCAAATTTTAAATTTGTATTATTTTCAAAATCATCATCAACTGTAAATTCTATATCTTCAGATGGTACATAACCATTTGGTATAGATTTTAAATGTAATTTATATGTTTCACCATATACTAATTTAGCATTATCTCCAGTAGTACTTAATGTAACTGGTTCTGAACCAGTTGTAAATGTATCAATCTTAGTATCACCTTTATATAGTTCTACTTCAACACCACTTAAAGTATTATCTGTATCACTATCAACAGCACTTACTAATGCATTTACAGTTTTTAATTCATTTTCAATTCTTATTACTTGTAATTGATCATCATTTTTATCAAATGTAACTGGAATTCTATCAAATTTAATCATATACCCAGTTGGAGCACTTGCTTCAAGTAGATAATAATCTCCATCAACATAAATCCATTTACTATATTCTTCAGGAACTACATAAGTATCTTCTGTTGAAGTCCATGTAAATATTGGATTAGTATTTCCATCTTCATAGAAACCAAAAGTTGCTCCTGCTAAAGGTTGACCATCTTGTCCAACTTTTAAGAATCCAAATGATAATTTTTTATTTGTAATTGAATAATTTTGTGATTCAGCAGATGTAGCAGTAAATTCAACATCATCTACATAAACGTGTCCATAAGTTGGAGTTTTAACTCTAATTAAGTATTGTTTTCCAACCTCTAAATCACTTGTAACTTGATATGGATTAACATCATTTGTATTCCATTCTTCAAGTACTTCATCGGTTTCTTTATTAATTAATTGAAGTTCTGTTTTAGGTAATAATGTTTGACCATCACTATCATAGTTAATGATATTAATACCAATTTTAAAATTATAGAATGAAACACTAACGTTTTCACTATCTATAGTAAATTCTTTTTTAGTAGAGTTAACTCCATATCCAGCAGGAGATGCAGTTTCTACTATATAATACTTAGTACCATAACTCATTAACTCTAATGTTTCAGCTGGTACAGTATATGCATCCTCAGTAGTTGTCCAAGAATTACCTATTGTATTACCTGCTTCATCTTCAATGTGAAGTGTAGAACCAGCTAATAATGTATTAGTTTCATCATAGTTATTTACTGTAATAGCAAATTTATTATTTTCAATTTCTATTTCAGCAGTTTCACCAGCATAATCACTAAATTTAAAAGTTCTATCTTCTGCTACTGCATAGCCATTTGGAGCAGATACTTCATGAATTGTATATTCCTTACTGTAATTCATTTGTTTAACAATATCAGATGAAACAATGTGAACATTACCATCTGATGTCCAAGTATCTAATACTGTATCGCCATCTTTAAGTTGTAAACGAGAACCTGATAAATTATTACGTTCAGAATCAACAACAGAAACATTTAATGACATTTTTTTATCTTGTACATCTACCCAACCAACTATTTCATCATCAAGAGTAAATGTATAATCTGGAGTTAATACATAGCCATTTGGAGCAGTAACTTCATGTACTGTATATTTTCTACCATATTTTAATAATGGAGTTCCATACGAATTGGAAGTTACACCAAATCTCATTTGTCCGTTTGTAGGAGTAGTCCATTCATAAACTAATTTTTCAGAATTAACTTCTTCTCCTTCATATAATTGTAAAACGGCACCTTGTAATGGAGTTGTATTATATAGTTTTCTTATAACTATAGTTTTAGCATTAGGATTATTACTTAATGTAAATTCTTGTAATTCTCCAGTAGATAAAATACTAATTAATTCATCACTAGAAGTAACATATCCTGTTGGTGCTGTTATTTCCCTTAAAATATGAGTTTTAGATAAATCTAATTTACCTTCAATTTTCTCAAATGGAATTTCATATGCTTCTAAAGAAGAAGTCCATGAATCAATAATAGTTTCATTATTTCCATCCTTTTCAATCAATTGAAGTAACGCACCAGATAATGGTTCATTATAGTTATCTGTTTTTAATACAGATATTTTTATTTTTTCATTTTTTATTGTATATAATTGACTAGCATCATCGCCTAAAGTAAATGTAACATCTTCAGCTAACGCATAACCTTTTGGAGCTTCAACTTGATGAATCTTGTATGTATCATTCTCATTAAGTAAAGCTTCTAATTGATGTGCATTACCATCAGTAGTCCATTCAGCTTCAACAACTGAATTATCAGATGCTCTTAATATTTCAAGTTTTGCACCAATTAAAGGTGTAACATTATCTTCTTTATAGTTATTAATACTAATACCCTTTTTTGTATGATTTACTGTAATTGATATAGAATCTTGATTAACTGTAAATTCATGTTCATTTGTATCAAGTATATAAGCATAACTACCACTATATGCTACTAACTTATAAGTACCATTATATGCTATGTCATCCAATTCAGTATCAGTAAATTCATGAATACCATTAACAGCTTCAAATGTATATAATTCTTGATTTTCACTATTTAATACCTTATATTTTACAAATTTAATTGGATTATCATTTTGATCTAAAGAATTTAATACTATTGATAATCTTTCATTAGTAATTGAATATTCTTGAACCAAATCATCTGTAACAGTAAAGGCTTTTTTAGGTTTTAAATTATAACCATTTTGAATTGATTTCTCAACTATATAATAAGTTTTACCTATTTCAAGTTTTGAATTTAATTCATAAGCATAATCTGATGATAAAAACTCTTCTATTACATTTTCATCTTCATCTTGAATTTCAATACTAACTCCTTCTAATTGATTTCCTTGTTCATCATAATTAGAAATACTAATATTTAATTCTTTATTTTCAAAATCAATTGTCATATTTTCATCATTTAAAGTAAATGTTTTAGTAAGTTCATATGCTAAATATCCTATTGGAACTCTAGTTTCAATAATTTGATATGTTTCACCATATTCTAGTTTAGAACTATCTACAACATAACCTCCATTACCAGATGAAGTCCAACTATCAATTACTTCATTAGTACTTACTTTTTTTAATTCAAGTAAAGCACCTTCAACATAATCACCATTATCATCAACTTTATTAATCATTAAGTATAATGGATTATGAACAATTCCTAATTGTTGTTCTTCATTAGGTTGAACAGTAAATGATATATCTTCACCTGGAGCATATCCTTTTGGTGGAGCAAGTTCATGAAGATAATATTTTTTATTTTCTTCTACAAATTCTGTTACATCATAATATGTTGTACCATCAGTTTGTATTGAATCAACAACTACATTTTTATCTTCATCAAGAACTTGAAGTGTTACACCAGCAAGTAATGATGTACCATCATCAGAATAACTTGATACTTCTACTTTAGTATCAACAGCATTAACTTCAACAAATGGTACAAATGCTAATGAAAATATCGCTAACAAAAAAACTAAACTACGTTTTTTCATTTAAATTTCACACTCCTTCTATAATAAACTTTAACGTCTACTGTTAGCTACATGTAGACACTAACTTAACATATATATCCTGATGTATGATTGCTAGTCTCTACTATACTTACATTTTACCATAAATTCATATTTTTTTAAAGTTTTCTATCAATATTTTGTAAAATAATATTTGGCATTTTTTACTAATTTTTTTTAGTAAATGTAAATCATAGTAAACCACGTTTTTTCGTTGAAAAATAAAGGAGTCAATATACTTTTTAAATTTTTTATATTTTTTTTAATAAATGATATGATATAATGAATTTGAAGATGGGTGATTTAATGAAAAAAGAAGTTAAAACAGAAAGAGTATTTAAAGAAAGAATCAGTAAGATTAATTACTATTTAGATATTGCTGAATCAGTACTTGAAAGAGGTACTTGTATTAGAAGAAATTTTGGAGCTATTATAGTTAAGAACGACGAAATAATATCTACAGGGTATGTAGGTGCTCCAAGAGGAAGAAAAAATTGTTGTGATTTAAAATATTGTACAAGAGAAAAATTAAATATACCTCGTGGTGAAAGATACGAGTTATGTAGAAGTGTACATGCTGAGCAAAATGCTATTATAAGTGCAGAAAGAAATAAAATGTTAGATTCAACTCTTTATTTAGTGGGAAAAGACTACAACACTGGAGAATATGTTGAAAATGCAAGACCATGTGCATTATGTAAAAGAATGATTATTAATGCTGGAATTAAAGATGTAATTGTAAGAGAATCAAAAGATAAATATGTTGTAATTCCTGTACAAGATTTTATTGATAATGATGAATCATTAGAAGGAACAAAAGGATATTAATTATCCTTTTTTATTGTATTAATTTTAAAAAAATAAAAAAAGAAATACTTTTAAACATCCAAAATGTATTTAATGGAAATAATACATTGGAAGAATCATTAAAAGTATATAAGCTTGATTGGACACATAATATGTAAAATTTATCTTATTAAAATATTACATATTTACTTTTAAAAATAACTATGATAAATTTAAGTTAATTATAGAATGGGAGGAGTATGTTATGAGAAAAAATCCAAATCAATTAGATACTGATGTAGCATTAAAGCGTTATATAATTATTGGTTTTATGATTGCTGCTCTTATAGCCCTTTATTTTGTATTAAATACTAATAGTAATAAAGAAGAAATAGAAAAAAACATTAATATTGAAACAAAAAAAAATCAAGTTTAAACTTGATTTTTTATATCATTAATACTTTATTAGATTTATCATCAATATTTAAAGCAGAAAAAACATATTTTTGAGCATCTTCTATTATAGAATATGGGTCAGTATATTTTTTAAACTTATTTTCAATAATCTCAGATTCATCAACAGGATTTAAAATACATTGACCATCAACTTTTACATTTAACGCCTTCCATGCATTTTCTTCTAAATCAGAATAAGGTCCAATATAATCTATTAAATATCCTTCTTCTGTTCCACTTTCATTTTCTACAATATACGGTTTAAATGCACTATATTCTGTAGCTGCTAAAAATTCTGCAGACATTATTAATTCAACAGCAAATTTAATAGCATCTTCTTTTCTAACTTCCCCTACATATTCTTCTCTATAATAATAAATAAAGTTTTCAATAATATAGGAAATCTTTTTTATTCTAAAAGAATTCTTTAATTCTAATAAGTTATTATTATATTTATTTTCGAATAAAATTATTCCTTCTTCATTTTTTATCTCTGTTATAAATGGGTCATATATACCATTTATATCATATTCAAAGAAATATTCATCCAATTCGTCACATACAGCTAATACAAATGGTATATTACCATTTACTGTTTCAACGCCAACATTTAATATTTTCTTTGAAAAATCAAGCCAAATTTTTAATGGATTATAATCTAAAACTAAATCCTTTTTTCTTAATGCTTTTATATCAATTAATGCTTGTTTATCATCTAGATGTGTTAGTATATATTTGGTTCTTTCTAAAAAACTTTTTTTAGATATTACTTCCAATTTTTTTATTCTTTTTACATAATCAGGTTCTTCTAAATCTGTAGGTAAATTTTCATTACCATTTAATATAACTGGTACATCTTTAAATATAGCACCATCACTTAATAATCCTGAAACATATAATTTTGTCTCAGTAGTACAAGAATCAATAATATATTTAAATAGTTCTTCTATATTATTAATTTTCATATAAATTACTCCTCTTTCAAATAAATTTTTAGATAAAAAAATATAGTTGAAAAACTATAAATTTAAATCGATAACAACAATTATACTATTTTTTTAATATAAATCAAATTAAAGCAGGTATTAACCTGCTTTAATATTTTATAAATCCCATTTCCAATTAACTATTTCAGGTAAATCCATACCATTTTCATGAATATACTGTTTATGTTCAACTAATTTATCTTTCATTTTTTGAACAATATACGCTCCTTTATTACCTAGTTCAGGTAAAGCTTTTATACATTTAATAACAAGATTAAATCTATCAATTTCATTTTGTACACGCATATCAAATGGAGTAGTTATAGTACCCTCTTCAATATATCCTGAAACAGTTAAATTACGATTTGTTCTATGATATAAAAGTTCATGTATTAAACTTGGATATCCATGGAAATTAAATATAATTGGTTTATCTTTAGTAAATAACAAATCAAAATCTTCATCACTTAATCCATGTGGATGACAAGATTGTGGTTGTAATTTCATTAAATCAACTACATTTATAACTCTTATTTTTAAATCTGGAAGTTCTTTTCTCAAAATACTAACAGCTGCCAATGTTTCAAGAGTTGGAGTTTCACCACAACATGCTAAAACCAAATCTGGATCAGTACCTTTATCATTACTTGCCCAATCCCATATACCTATACCTTGAGTACAATGTTTGATAGCTTGATCCATTGTTAACCATTGTGGTCTAGGATGTTTACTAGTAACCATTATATTAATATAATCTTTACTTCTTATACAATGATCAAAACAAGATAATAAACAGTTAGCATCTGGAGGTAAATACATTCTTACTATATCTGCTTTCTTAGTTAATGCATGATTCAAGAATCCAGGGTCTTGATGTGTATATCCATTATGGTCTTGTTGCCATACATTTGAAGATAATATATAGTTTAACGAAGCTATTTCTTCTCTCCATGTTAAATCTCTAGTAATTTTTAACCATTTAGCATGTTGACTAAACATTGAATCAACTATTCTAATAAAAGCTTCATAACTTGCAAAGAAACCATGACGTCCTGTTAATAAATAACCTTCAAGCCATCCTTCACACATATGCTCACTAAGCATTGAATCCATGACTCTACCATCTTTAGCCAAAAATTCATCATTTGGAAGAGTATCAGTATCCCATGCTCTATTAGTAGCTTCAAAAACAGAGCCTAATCTATTAGACATAGTCTCATCTGGTCCAAATATACGGAAATTACGACTTTCTTCATTTAATTTAAATATATCTCTAACAAACTTACCTAATTCTGTCATATCCCCTGCTTCTATCGAACCAGGTTTTTCAATATCAAGTTTATAATTTCTAAAATCAGGTAATCTTAAATCTTTAAGTAACATACCTCCATTAGCATGTGGATTAGCACCCATTCTACGATTTCCTTTAGGACATAATTCTGCTAACTCAGGTATTAATCTACCATTCTCATCAAATAATTCCTCAGGATGATAAGATTTTAACCATTGTTCTAATATAGCTAAATGTTCTTCCTTATCCATAGCAACTGGTACTTGATGGGCTCTAAAAGTTCCTTCAATCTCTTTATTATCAACCATCTTAGGACCAGTCCATCCTTTTGGAGTACGTAAAATTATCATAGGCCATTTAGGTCTATCTGTATTTACTCCATCACGAGCATCCTTTTGTATTTTCTTTATATCATTAATTACCCTATCCATAGTAGCAGCCATCACTTTATGCATATAAAGAGGGTCTGAACCCTCTACTATATAAGGTGTCCAACCATATCCTTCAAATAACTTTATAAGTTCTTCTTTTGATATACGAGATAATATCGTAGGATTACTAATTTTATATCCATTTAAATGCACAATAGGAAGTACAGCTCCATCAGTAATAGGATTTAAAAACTTATTAGAATGCCAAGCAGTAGCTAAAGGTCCAGTTTCTGCTTCCCCATCACCAACTACACATGTAGCGATTAAATCAGGATTATCAAATACAGCTCCAAACGCATGCGCTAAAGAATATCCTAATTCTCCTCCTTCATTTATTGAACCTGGTGTCTCAGGAGCAACATGAGAAGAAATTCCACCAGGGAAAGAGAATTGTTTAAACAACTTTTTCATTCCTTCAACATCTTGACTTATATTTGGATATACCTCACTATATGAACCTTCCAAATATGTATTAGCAACCATAAAGTTACCACCATGCCCTGGTCCTGATAAATATATCATATCTAAATCATATTTATTAATTACTCTATTTAAATGAGCATAAATAAAGTTTTGACCAGGTACAGTACCCCAGTGTCCAACTATCTTCTTTTTAATATGTTCCTTTTTTAAAGGCTCCCTAAGTAAAGGATTATCTAATAAATATAATTGGCATGCAGATAAATAATTAGCAGCATTCCAATATCTATTTATTTTATCTAACATAATATCATCTAATTCTTCAACCATTTTTTATTCCTCCATAATCTATTTTTACACTCTCTACTCTTTACACATTTTACCATAAATATGGTAAAAATTGTATATATTTTTTCAAATTATATGATATACTTATAATAGGATGGAGGACTATATGAAAGTTTTGAGTAATGGAAATGAGATTGAATTAAACGATAAATTAGAAAGTGGCACAAGAAATCATGACATTTTCCCAGTCAACATCAATTTAGAAGATACAATTGAATTCAAACCTGAAGACTTTGTAAATGATATCGATATGTCTAGAATAGAAATAGAAAAAACAATTGATTTAGGAGGGACAAATAATGGCTAGTAATTTAGAAAAAATTAATAATATTTTAAATTATTTTAAAGGATTAATTAATGAAAATAAAGATTTGACTATAACTGAAGATATGGTTTATGATTATTTAATTAAATATGGAGTTCCTGCTAACGAATTAGATTATGAAGTATCTAAATTCTTTAATCAATGGAAAGAAGAATGTGCTAAAGTAGGCAATATAAAAATACTAGATATCGATTCCCCTCTTACATGTGATTTAACAGATAATAACGAAGAAATATCAAAATGCTTTAATCCAATAAAAATTTATCTTCCTTTAAAATATGATTCAATTGAAGAAAATATTAATCAATTAATAGCATTCTTTAGTAAAAAGAAAATACCTTTTGAAATGAAAATAAGAGATAAAATAAGAACTGATGGAGTAATTATTAGAGTAGCAAATATGGATGATATTAATAAAATAACTAATTTTATTAAATATAATGATAAAATTAAAGAAAGTTTACTAAAACCAAATCCTTTCTGCTATCAAGAAGATAATATATCTATAACAAATGATGGAAGTATCTCTTATATTCAAGTTGTAGCAAGCTATATAAGCAAATATATAAATTCTAATAAGGATAATATTGAAGATATTAAATTACATAAATTCTATAATTTTATTATTGATTATTATAAAGATATATTTGTAAATTATTCTAAATTTGGAAAACTAGAAATTCCAGGAAAAGGAAAGAAATTCGATGAAAGTGATATAATTGCATATCAAAATTCAACAGAATTACTTCTTAAAGCAAGTGAAGAAGGATTCAATCAAAAAGATTTTGCTGAACACGTAGAAGAATATAGTAATTCAAAAGAAATAAAAACAAGAAAAAAACAATACACAGTTTTAAATACTTTAATCAATTATATAGGTTATCAATCACAAAAAATGGATGTTGAAGAAGCGTTAAATAGACTTGATTTATATCTAGAAACAGGAAATGAAGCCTATATTTCAAATAGTGGTTCAACTAGAACATCAATGTATTTATTAAACTTTAGACATGATTTACAAGAATTTCTAGATAAAAATAATAAAAATCTAATTGATTTTTATGAATCATTAAATATTGAACAAAAAAAATATGATAAATTAGATGAAAAAGAATTAGAAGAATTAGAAAATACTACATCACAAACAATAGAACAAATAATTGATATAACAAAAGAAACTATTGAATTTGATAAATTAATAGAAACTATTCAATTATATTTAGCAACAAATGATTATAGTATTATAACAAGAAACAATAATCTAAGAGAAATAATAGTAAGCAATAATTTAAGAGACAATTTATTAGTATTATTAAATAACAAACAATTATCCCTAACAGATTATATGAGTAAATTTAATAAAGTCGAAGTAAAAGAACAAACCGATACAGAAGATAAAATAACACAAGAAGAATTACAACCAGAAGAAATCAAAGAAGAACAAGACATTCAAGATATAGAAGAACAAATTCAACCAGAAGGAAATGTTGAACCTGAACTAGCTTTAATAGAAGAACTTGAACCAGTTGGGGAAATAAGTCAACTAAAGGAAGATGTAGAATCAAGTTTAGAAGATTTAAATCAAGAAACTCAAATAATAAATATTGATATTATAAAAACAGAATCAAAAGATTATAGTGAAATATTAAAAGAAGCAATTAATGATACATATGATAAATATCAACAAAAATACTTAAATGGTACAATTAAAGTTGATGGTTTAGCAATAGTTACACATGCATTAATTAGCGGTATTACTAAAGGTGATTTTACTAGTTTTACAAGAGAAAATAACGCAAGAAAAAATTTAGTTGATTTAGGTAGTGAAAAAATATTTGATACTATTATGGATGAATTAGAAATCGACGGAATAGAGTTAAAAGATGTAGATGAAGATCATATCAAAAAAATAGTTGAAAGATATTTAGACTATGTAATTGAACCTGTTTTAGAAGAAGAAAAAAGTGCTAAAGTAGCATAAAAAAAGTAGATTTTAAATCTACTTTTTTTAATAATTATTTGCTTTTCTTTCGAAATATGATTGTGGATGTGCACAAACTGGGCACACCTTTGGAGCAGTAGGTCCTACATGAACATGTCCACAATTACGACAAATCCATATAGCATCACCATCATTTGAAAATACTAACTTATCATTAACATTTTCAAGTAATTTACGATATCTTTCTTCATGTTCTTTTTCTATTTTAGCAACGCCTTCAAATAAGAAAGCTATATGTTCAAATCCTTCTTCACGTGCTGTATTTGCAAACTCTGCATACATATCAGTCCATTCATAATTTTCACCTTCTGCAGCAGCTTTTAAATTTTCTTCAGTTGATGGAACTTCTCCACCATTTAATAATTTAAACCAAATTTTAGCATGTTCTTTTTCATTATTAGCTGTTTCTTCAAAAATAGCAGCTATTTGTTCATATCCATCTTTTTTAGCCTTACTAGCATAATAAGTATATTTATTACGAGCTTGACTCTCTCCAGCAAATGCTGTCATTAAATTTTGTTCAGTCTTTGAACCTTTTAATTCCATTGTATCGTACCTCCTAATGTCATATATATAACATTACAATCTATTATATCATAATTATCTAAATATTAAGTTAAATTCTTCATTAAATTTTATTTTTATTTTATTAAATAATCCATTAAAACCACTAATACATAATATGTATATATCTGGAGTTATAGTTATACTATCAGTAACAATACTATCCATAACCAATTTATCAATAAATATTTTTTTATCACTATATATATTACTCATATAAAGCTTATATAAACTAAAATCATTTAATGACTCATCATAACCATCAATTAAATTAAAATCAACAAATTCTCTTATATGAAATTCATTCCATAACTCATATGTAAGTTCCCTACTCATATAATCTCTAACAAAAGAATAAAATTCTTTTTTTATAGGTCCAATATAACCATCTATACTATATTTTTTTTCAACAATTATTTTAGTTAACATATTCTTTTTTTCATCTAAACTCAATTCATTAGACTCAGTAATCTCTTTATAATCTTTTATAAATCCTTTATCAAAACGCCATACATTTCCAAATTTAAAAACTCCATTAATAACCCATTTAGAATTAATAAAGTCCACATTTATATTATCATCGTTATTTGACAAAATACTTAAACTAATTTTATTTACTTTATTTTTGGTATTTTTATATTTAATATAATCCTCATTATTATATACGACAATATCAGATATGTTTAAATCAATATTATCAGTGTGTTCCTTTAAATTAATAGTTAATATATCTTCATCATTACATGCATATTTTAGTGAATTTTTACTTAAATAATATAATTCTCTAAGCAATTCTACATTAGTACTAATTGATTTATCATTAATACTAAATAATATAAAATACATATCATAATATTCATTCATACTAAGTTTATGATTACTATATATTTTAAAATAATAACCATTATAATACATATATAATCTATCATATCCATTTTTATATATTTCTATAAAATCTTGATTTCTATAATTGTTAAAAAATCTAACAACATAATCATATTTTTTATCCATATGTTTCTTGTAATCATCATAATTTATCTTTTTATAATCTAAACTAAAATTACTTTTATCACTAGAAAAATATATATGACCCTTCGTATCATAAATATTATAACTTCCTGAATAATCAATAGTGTAATTAATAGGTATTAAAAAATTAAATCCATCACTATCCACACTAACTAAATTGTATTTTTCTTTTAAACTTTTTATACTCAAATATTCAAAATAAATATCTCTTTTTATAGATTTAATCTGAATATTTTTATTATCATTCATATAATCACTCTCTTCTTAATTATACCATTATTATGTCTCTATAATCATATAATCTTTTTTTAGTTGACAATACATATGTAAAAAAAGTAAAATAAAAATATATAATGTTTTATTGACAATATATATTAATTAGTATATGATAATAAGTTAGAAAGAGTGATTTGATGAAATACGTAAAAAATTTATTGATCGTAGTATGCATGATGCTACTAATTGTACCAAGCATGGTAAGTGCTAAAGGAAAAGAAAAAGTTAAAGTATACATTTTCCACGGTGATGGATGTCCACACTGTGCTAAAGCATTAGAATTTTTTGATAGTATTAAAGATGAATATGGAGATTATTACGAATTAGTTAAATATGAAACATGGACTTCTTTATTTGCATCAAGCAATGCTGAATTAATGAAAGAAGTTGCTAAATCATTTGGTGAAGATTTAGAAAAATTAGGAGTTCCTTATATTATCATTGGAGATAAAACTTTTTTAGGATATTCTGAAAGTTACAGTAATGAAATAAAAGAAACTATTAAAGCTGCTTACGAATCAGATGATTACGAAGATAAAGTAGCTCCTATTATTAAAAAAAGAAAAAATGTATTATTAACTGATATTTCTATTGCTAGTGGATTTTCAGTTTTAGCAGTAATATTAGTAGTTATAAATTTTGCATTACGTAAAAAATTTCCAAAGAATAGTTAATAACTATTCTTTTTTTTACATATAAAAAGAATATTATTCATTAATATTCTTTTCTTCAATGTCTTCATTAACACTTTCTATCTTCTCATAACGAGCAACTAATGTAATATCACTATTCACTTTTGTGTTAAAATCATACAAAGAATCATTATAGAACCAACCAATGGTTTTATAACCATCTTTAGTAGGTATATTTACATTATCTAAGATAGAATCCTTATCCACTACATATTTATATTCCTTATCATCAATAACATAAATTACATTATATTTTAAAGTATTTACATTATTTTTAATTATATTTTTATTATTAGTTGTCACTTTAGTTACATCTTGTACATTACTTACATTATTATAATATGAACTTTCCAATTTATTACCTTTATACACTTGTTCTATTAATTCTTTTGCTTTTGAAACAGAATCATAATTAGGTTTCATAACATATAGTGTTGAACTTTTATAAGAATATGTATATTCTCTTGAACTAACTCCATCCAATCCATATGAAGTAATAGACCATTTATCATTCTTATCCAATTGTTTTTTTATTAAAGATGTTAACCTATTAGAAGGCATATTAGTCATAAAACTATCTTTTAAACTATTTAAAAGACTATTATATTTAACCAAAATACTTTTATCAGTTGACTTTCTAAATATAGCCTCAACTAATGCTTGTTGATTAATATTACGAACTTTATCACCTTCAGCAAAAGATTTTCTTTCTCGTGCAAAAGATAAAGCTTCCTTACCATTAACATGATTATAACCTTTTTTATAACTATATCCATCTTTTGAAACAAAAGAATATTTAGAATAAACATCTACTCCACCAAGAGCATCAACTATATTAATAAGACTTGTAAAATTAATCTTATAATAATAATTTATTTCTGTATCAATTAAATTTTCAAGAGTTTTAACAGAAGTATCAATTCCATAAATGCCAGAATGAGTTAACTTATCTTTACCTTCCTTACCATATAAATCAACATAATAATCACGTGGAATAGATACAAGTAATATTTGATTAGTATTTGGATTAATAACAATTAACATATTAGCATCAGTTCTAGATGAAGTTTCTATAGAACCATATGTATCTATTCCACTTATGTATATAGTAAAAGCTTTCTTTGTTGTATCTACATCTCGTACAATTTCATTAATCTTTGTACTTACATCAAATGAATATATAACTTTAGTATCATCTTCAAAATTAGAAAAACTTGAATTATCTTCACTCAACATATCTACATAACTTTTTTCAAGTATTATAGCATCTACTTCACTTTCCAATAGCTCTTCTACCATAGAATTAACATCTGAATATTGTTTAGATTCAAATCTAATCCTTAAATTTTTTAAAATATCTTTATTATCTTGGAAATATCCTACTTTTTTATATTTTAAATCTTTTATTCCTTTATAAGATGATTCTTCTTTAACCACTACACAATATGTACTAATTTTATACTTTTTATTCATTGACGTTAATATGTCACTTGTATTAATTAAAGAATAAATACCATATGATAAACACAAACTTACAATAATTGTAAACAACTTTATTAACTTAAAATTTGTATACTTTAAAAGTAAGAAAATTATAAAATCAAATACCAATAACCCCATCATAACGATTAACATATACCTATTCGGTAATACATCTATACTAAAAATTAAAAAAGCAAAAATAAATGACAAAACACAAAATATAAAACTTAATACTTTGTAAAAACTACTCTTTTTCTTTTTTTTACATTTCTTCTTTGCCATATTATCACCTTACATAATTATATCATACTAAAAAAATAAAGTGGTTAGACCACTTTATTTATTAATGCATTTATTGTATAAAGATGTAAAATAATCATCAGTCATACCGGCTATAAAATCAATAACCTTTTGTTCATCAGAAGTATTAATTAAATATCCATCACACATATCACCTAAAAAGACTTGGAAAATTTCACTCTCTACCCTTTTATTCTTAACATCATTTAAATAATGTAAAAATAACCCTCTAAACATTTCTTCATATTTATCCAACGTAAATTTACTATTAACTTTGTAATAAATATTTTCATAATTGAATTGTTTTAACTCCTTAATAGCATTATATATATTCTCACTTAACTTAATATAATTTTGATTCAAACTATTACTTATAATATCAAGAATAATTGTATTAATCATTTCTCTATTAGATTTTCCTAATATTTCAACAACATTTTTAGGTATATCTTCAACATTAATCAATCCAACACGAACTGCATCTTCTATATCTCTACCTATATAACCAATAACATCACTAATTCGAACAATACAACCCTCTAAAGTCATAGGTCTTAATTTCTTAACAGCATCCACATCAGTATAACATTCCTCATATATTTTCAAAAAATCATCTTTTGTTCTATTAATTGGATAATACTCTTTAGATACAAATTCACCATTGTGACACAAAATACCATCTAACACTTGTAATGTAATATTATCTCCTCTACCATTATTCTCAATATCCTTTAGAATTCTTACACTGTGTACATTATGATTAAAAAATCTTCCTGTGTACTCTAAACTAATTCTATTTAAAATTGTTTCTCCTGCATGTCCAAAAGGAACATGTCCTAAATCATGACCTAACGCTATTGCTTCAATTAAATCTTCATTCATAGCAAGTGCTCTACCAATTGTTCTAGCAATCTTACTAACCATTTGAACATGAGTAATTCTCTTACTAACATGATCATTTTCTATATTACTAAAAACCTGTGTTTTATCTAGATATCTAGCATATGCTAATGAATATATTATTCTATCTGAATCTCTCAAAAAACTTGGTCTAATATCCTTATCTTCATCATCAAATCGAATAGCATCCCAATCCTTTGTTGCATACTCATCTAAATATTCATTATGCACTCTCATATTTTTTATAATTTGTTCGTTCATATTATCACCAAAATAATTGTATCATATCTATCA
>Ga0247608_10003606_pt1 | contig 17936 bp, 13 predicted proteins | sample 176DNAGHGlowgp2_FD_193490 | JGI IMG/M metagenome (GOLD analysis project Ga0247608, IMG submission 193490) | Sheep rumen microbial communities from Palmerston North, Manawatu-Wanganui, New Zealand - 1766 DNA GHGlow gp2 | ecosystem: Host-associated > Mammals > Digestive system > Stomach > Rumen ... | reverse complement strand
CAAGGACTCGCTGATGATGGAAGAAATGAACGACGTCAACGACTTCATGGCAAAGTTCGGCGACTTCGAGATTAAGTGGGGCCTGGCCGTCGATCCCGAACTGGGCAAGAAGGTCAAGGTCACCATCCTGGCTACGGGCTTCGGCATCGACAACGTCGACGGTATGTCCCAGCATCGCCAGCGTCACAACACGCAGGAGGAGGCCACACGTATTGCTGCCGAGCAGGAGGCTGAAGCCAAGCGTATGGACCGCCGTAACCGCTACTATGGCGGCGACGGACAGACGCGCCGCTACAAGCGTCGCCCACACATCTATCTCTTCCGTGCTGAAGACCTCGACAACGACGATGTCATCTCTGCCGTCGAACAGACTCCGACCTATAAGCGCACCCGCGAGATACTGGACAGCATCTATGCCCAGGCCAGCGGCGACACCCCTCAGCAGCATACTGACGCAGCCCCTGCCGAACCTATTCAGGGCGTCATCAAGTTCGGATGACCATCCGCTATACGCACCGTGAGGAGCTTTGGAACTCCTGGAGCCACGCCGCAGGCATTCTCCTGGGCGTGGCCTTCGGCATTGTATTCCTCGTCATGGCCTTCAAGGGCGACAATCCCTGGGCACGACTGGGCGTCAGCCTCTACCTCTTCGGCATGCTCGCTTCCTATGTCGCCTCTACCGTATACCACGCCTTGCCGCTCTACGAGCGCCACACCGGGCAGAAGGGCCTGCTGGCTCCACGCTCCAAATGGAAGGAGCGGCTGCGGCACTGGGACCATGCCGCCATCTACTGGCACATAGCAGGCTCCTACTCGCCGCTCACCCTCGTCGCCCTGCGCACACAGGGCTACTGGGGCTGGGGCCTCTTCGCGTTTGTATGGCTCTGTGCCATAGCGGGCACCATCGTCAGCTTCCGGCAGCTCAAGGAGCATTCCAACCTCGAGACCTTCTGCTTCGTCGGCATGGGACTGAGCGTGCTCGTAGCCTTCAAGCCTCTCATCAACGCCGTCTCCACGGCAGCCGTCGTATGGATCGTCGCCGAGGGGGTGTGCTACATCACCGGTGCCGTCTTTTACTCGCTCAACAAGCGCCGCTACATGCACTCCGTATTCCACTTCTTTGTCCTCGCAGGCAGCATCTGTCATATCATCGCCGTCTGGGATGTGCTGATGGAAAGTATCTAATTGAACTCTCCACCACTCTCTCCACGTCTTTTCTCGTCTTGGATTTCGCATTAACTCGTCTAAATTCTCGTCGAAGTCTAAGATTGCCACTCGACTCAAACGATCAATCGAGCCGACTCAAACGATCAATCGAGTCGGCTCAACAGAATTACGACATAATATATATACCTTATTTCAGTATATATTTCTTACCGTTGATGATGTAGACACCCTTTGATGGCTTGCCGTTGATGCGACGGCCCTGCAGGTCGTAGACACCCTCTGCCTGCTGCTGGCGCTCCACACGAGTGATGCTGATACCCGTCGGCGTACCGTCGTTCAACAGATAAGCGTCGGAATAGTACAGCGGTATGGGATAGCCCGACAATTTGGGCATAAAGCTGATTTCGAACTCCACGAACACGCTGTAGTCCTTGTTCTTCACCAGTCCCTCCAAGTCGAAAGCTTTCGAATAGTCGACCGTGCCGTTGGCTGGGATGCTGATGTCGTCCAAGTATACCTGGTCGCAGTCAATCACATTGTTGCCGTCCTCGTCGGTTTCCGGATTCTCGCTGAGGTCTATCGTATAGCGGCTGATCATGATAGCGCCCTCGAAGGCTTTCTCCTCGGGATTGCTGATCTTGCCGCTCACCGTCAGCTGGTTGCCCTTTACGATATATTCGGCATACTCGTCGTCGGCTTTCTCCTTAGGAGTGACGTCGAAGTTCTCGAACTTCAAGTCGCTGTTCGGACGGATGGTGAACTCACTTGTCTTGTCATTCACATACGGGCAATCGTAATCGTCATATGATATAAGAGACACCTTATGCACAATATCTGGGTCGAAATCGTTATCGATAGTCAGCTTCAATTCGTACGACTCACCAGGTTTCAGTGTCAGCATCTCACCCTTGAGCACATTCTTTTCGTAAGTGTCGTCGGAGGCGTCTCTGATGGAATCCACCAATGCCAGATAGTCTACAAGGTCGCCAGAGCCTGTGTTCTTGAACTTATAGACTACGGTGTAGCTCTCGTCGTCGGTCTTCAGCACGTACGAATTGTCAGCCTTTTGCTTGAGGTCGTCAGTCAGATTGAAACTGCCCTTTATATCAAACGTACTTGAAATCTTTGAGGTATTCACCGTGGTCTTGCACAGTGGAGCCCCGTCTTCATACGAAGCCATATAAAGTGTTCTGGGCGTATAGTCGTTCGGCTTGTAGAATAAATTGTAAACGCGTTCCTCGCCTGGCTCCAGAAGGACGGCAATGCGGACTTTCTGAGCATTTCTGCCATCATTGTCTAATGCCAACTCTAAGGTGCGCTCGAATGTTTTGTCCGTACTATTATTCTTCAGATTCAACCTAATCTGATAATTGTCCTCTTTGCCACCTTCCAACTTTATTGCCTGCATATTCGCTTCCAGCCAGTCGGGGCGGGCGTCGAACGTAAGTGTGTTGCCGGTGATTTTGCACATCACTTTGAAGCCGGGTTTGCAGAGATGCCACTCGCCCGCTTCACCGATGCGATACATGAACTCCAGGTAGTAGGTACCGTCAGCATAGTTCGCTCCAAATGTCAAAGGCTCAGAGTTAAACCACTTTTGCTTGCCTATCTTTAAGGTGAAGTTCGTGGATTTCTCGCTCATAGGCAACTGTCGCTTCATTTCCGTGCCGTCCTCTTTTTTGACCACATACCCGAGACTGTAAGGCTCGCTGACATGCACGCGGTTCCATATCCATCGGTTAACATAACGCGATAAGTCGAAATCCTCGCTGGCTGATTTGCGAGTTAATTGTTCATTACGTATCCAATAAAATTTTGTCTGCGGACGGGGGTCGATGTGTTGTGGCGTAGTAGCCGGCTTGATACCAATGACTGCCTCTTGTCTGCACGAATAACCTTGAGCCCCCGTGCCGCCTCCTTCATATTTCTTTTTGGCATCGCATAATAGCAAACGGAAGGCACCATCCTCATCGCCATACCATCCCCAATTAATCAGGAAATAGTCTTCCTTCTCATATCCGTCGACGACAAAGGTATGACCTCCGGTACTGGAATATCCGCTATAGAGCACGGGGCGCTTCTCTACTGCCACTTCGTTATAAATCAACTTGCACCAGTCGGTATATGAATATTCTGCCCGACTTATGAACTTGATGGACTCGGCATCGTAATTGAAGAAATTGACGAAGCTCGTATAGGCAGAACTTGGATATGCTCCTGAAGAATTCGGCGAATATTGCATCGTCAAAGACTGGCCCACCAGTCGCATCAACCAGGCAACGGCATTCCGCTGCTCCTGCGTGCCGCCGACATCAAAGCGTGTCCCATAGGTGGGCAGCATATTGTCCCAATCCAGTTTCTTATCATCGCCAGGATAAAACACCTTCTTTTTCATTCTCGGATTATAATATTCCCCAGGGATAGAAGTAATCTCGGCAGGATGCTTGTGGTAATACAGAATCTGAGCCATAGCCGTAGCCGTACAGCCCACCAAACTCCTCACAAGCTTTTTTGTTTCATTATCCTTATATCTTGGGCACATATAATAATAAGGTGCGCTCTGTCCCCACTTACACGACATCAGGTGGTCCACCTTATCACCCAGATTAGCGATGGCTGAGGCACGCAGCCCGTTCTGAATCATGTACTGCATCTCCTGCTGATACTGCTCGAACAGCGCCTTCATACCCTCGGGCATGTCGGCAGCGTCGATAGCCGACCGCTCGCTGTAGCCCAGCACCGCCGGGGCACAGTCGTCGCCAGCCACCACCACGTAGCCGCCGCCCTCCACGTTGAAGGCATACACCAGCGACTGCCCCGTCTCCACCGTGTTGAGGGGAATCGTAGCGGCAGCGCGTCGCGCCTTACTCGATTGACTGAAGTTCTCTGCCATGAATTTGCGGGCCAGCTTGGCAGCCTGCTCGCGGTCGATACCTGTAGCGAAGATGCCGCACGACATCAGCAGGCAGACCATCAATGATAAAAGTTTCTTTTCCATATCCTTTGATTTAATTTACGTATTTGATTAGCGACTGCAAATATAACAATTTTTTTTGGAATACCCGAAAAATGCATGCCGAAAAATTGCTCATCTCATCTTCCCCCTCGGGGGATAAGAGGGGGGTAACAGGTACCTGGTACGTGTCTCATAAATTCGTATAGGTGCCATATCCTGGCGCACCGGCAAGATTGGGGGGAGTGTAGCCACTCAGTAGCAAGGATTGGGGAAAGTAGCAACATTCGCATGGAGAATGCAAAAAAAAGGCGAATTATTTTGTTTTCATGCTGATTTTCAGTAATTTTGCACCCGAATTTGGAAACAAGGCGAAGAAATCGTAAATAGTAAATCGAAAATAGTAAAATATAGTAAATCGTCAAATAGTAAATCGCAATGGCTTATACAAAGATGACCGCTGCCGAGGCTGCAGCACTGATTAAGAATGGCGACAACATCGCCATGAGTGGCTTTACACCGGCCGGTGTGGCCAAGGCAACAACCAAAGAGCTGGCTCTCATCGCCGAGGCAGAACATGCCGCAGGCCGAGAGTTCAAGGTAGGCATCTTTACCGGTGCTTCTACCGGTCAGTCTACCGATGGCGTACTGGCTAATGCACAGGCCATCAAGTACCGTGCTCCCTACACCACCAATCCCGACTTCCGCAAGCACGTCAACCTGGGGGAGATACCTTACAACGACCTGCACCTGAGCCACATGGCACAGGAGCTGCGCTACGGCTTCTATGGCGAAGTAGACTGGGCTATCCTTGAGGTGTGCGAGATCGAAGAGGCTGGCAGCGACTATCACGTCTATCTTACTGCCGCCGGCGGCATTTCGCCCACGGCAGCCCGTCTGGCCAAGAAGGTCATCCTCGAGCTCAACGCCTTCCACAACCCTAATGCCAAGTACATCCACGACGTCTATGAGCCGCTGGACCCTCCCTATCGCAAGGCCATTCCCATCGAGCATGTCGGCGACCGCATCGGCAAGCCCTATGTCTCCATACCAAAGGACAAGGTGGTGGGTGTCGTCGAGTGCAACATTCCCGATGAGGCACGCGCCTTCAAGGACTCCGACCCCGTGACCGACAAGATCGGTTTCCTTACGGCCGAGTTCCTGGTTGACGAGATGCACAAGGGCCGTCTGCCCAAGGAGTTCCTGCCCCTGCAGAGTGGCGTAGGCTCAACAGCCAATGCCATCCTCGGCGCACTGGGCGAAGACAAGCACGTGCCCGACTTCAATATCTATACCGAGGTCATTCAGAACTCCGTCATCGACATGATGCTCAACGGCCGTGTCAAGGACGCCTCTGCGTGCTCGCTCACCGTGTCTAACGAATGCCTCATGCAGGTGTACGACAACATGGACTACTTCCGCAACCACCTCACACTGCGTCAGAGCGAGATTTCCAACTCGCCCGAAATCATACGCCGCTTAGGTGTCATTGCCATCAATACAGCCATCGAGGCCGACCTCTATGGCAACGTCAACTCCACCCATATCAGCGGTACTAAGATGATGAATGGCATCGGTGGCTCGGGCGACTTCATCCGCAACGCCTACCTCTCAATCTTCACCTGTCCCTCGGTGGCCAAGGGCGGCGTCATCTCAAGCATCGTGCCCTTTGTCAGCCATCAGGACTCGTCGGAACACGATGTCAACATCATCGTCACCGAGCAGGGCATTGCCGACCTGCGTGGCAAGTCGCCCGCACAGCGTGCCGAGCTCATCATCGAGAACTGTGCCCACCCCGACTACAAGCAGCTGCTGTGGGATTACCTGAAGATAGCCAAGATGGGCCAGACGCGCCATAACCTGCCCGCTGCCTTCGCCATGCACGACACGCTGGCTCGCAAGGGCGACATGAAGCTTACCGACTTCGCAGAATACGTCAAATAGGACATTATAAAACATCTCTGAAGAGGGAGTGTCTTAAAACGAGTTAACTCATTTTAACACACTCCCTCTTTTTTCTTTACAAAAGCACTTGTTTCGCGGGCATCCGGCTCCGTCCTGTCCTCATTCTATCCTCGTTTTATCCTCGTTCTATCCTCGTTACTTTTTAATGTAGACAGAGTGAAACGAGATTGAGCGTAAAAAGAGTTAAAATCTGATAAATCCTTACTTTACTACCACCTTTTTTCCTTGGTGGAGGTAAATGCCGGGACGCAGGGGCGGCGTCGCGCGGCGGCCGTGGAGGTCGAAGAAGGGACCGTCGGTACTCTTCTCGGCAGACACGGTGCTGATGGCGGTGCCGCTCTCGTCAGGGGTGCCGAGCAGGGTAAGGGTGACGGTGCTGCCGCTGACGGTGGCCAGATACCAGTCGGAGGCTCCGCCCATGGTATGCATGCGGGTTGGCGTGTTGGCCGCGGCACTGCGGGCGTAAGGCGCGATGTAGTACTGGCAGCCATCCTGGAAAGTGTCGCCACTGAATGTAAGGTTTTTCCTTATATTGCCACTCCAGCCCAGTCCCATGGTATAGTCGTTGGTCTGGTTGTAGTTGATAGTGGCGGGATATTCCCTCAGGCAGTTCCACTGGGTGTCGAAGACGGCCACGCCGATGCTGCCGCTCCAGGTGTTCTGTCCATAGCTGCTGGTGGTGGCTACGGGGGCACACTGACAGCGGGGCGTGTCGGTCCAGGTGGACAGGGTGCTGCCTAAGGTGGTGCTGGCTGCGCTGACGCTGAACGAGTTGGCATAGAAATGCTCCTGGGGGGTGCCTATGGTCGAGGTGCTGATGCCTACTGTCATGTCCTGGTCGGAGACGTAGTAGCGGCTGGAGGTGAGGGTAGAGAGGCGGAAGCTTCCGTTGCCGTCGCCGTTGAAGCCCCAGTTGACGTGGTAGGTGCCGTCGGTGTTGCAGCCGTCGACGATGAAGGCATGGCCGCTGTTGTTGTTGGGGTTCTGTCCGCCGTAGAGCACGGGCCGGCCGGCCAGCAGCTCCTCCTGTAGCAGCTGGTCCCACTCGTCGGGCGTGTAGTAGTTGCGCTGCAGGTACTGCATGTATGGGTTCATACCGAAGTAGTGTACCAGGGCGTAGGGCACATTGTTGTCGATAGCCGACGAGCCGGAACTCTTGTAATCCGTGTGTACGGCCAGTCCGCAGGCATACATGAGGCGTCCCACGGCCTCGCGCTGCTGCTGTGTGGTGACGGGGCCGTCCCAGCGGTCGCGGTAGATGTCGCACATGAGCGACCAGTAGAAGGGGTAGTCGGCAAGGTTCTCGCTGAGGCTTATCTTATTCGTCTGGGTGGTATAGCCTACGGTTCCTGAAGCGCTGTCAGGGGCACGGTGGGTATAGAGTATCTGTGCCATGGCGGTGGCCACGCAGCCGGTGACGCTGGCCTTATGGGTGCTGGGGTCGGTAGGACAGTAGCGGTTGAAGACTTCTTCGCCCACGGTGCTGGGGTCGTTGTTGCCCTGGTCCCACTGTGCACTGACCAGGGGCGCCACGCTGGGGAAGGCACGGCGCAGGGCTGCCCGTGGCACGTCGGTCACGACAGCATGGTCAGCCTGTTGCAGATGGCGGTACTCGGCCTCGTACTGGGCCAGCAGCATCTGGAGCCCGCAGGGTATGCGCTGTGCGTCGAACACCCCCTGGTCGGAGGCTCCGAGCACGGCATGCTGCCGGTCGTCGCCCGAGACGATGACGAAACGCCGGCTGGTCAGGTCGTTGACGATGTAATAGGGCGCATCGGCACCGTCGTCCTCTTCGGCGCTTCCGCCCGGGACTTCCGTCAAGGGAACCAGCTGCAACGCCTCGGCGCCCTGGCTGCGGTTGGCGGCACTATGGCCGGAGAAATACTGTCGGGCCACGTCGAGTGCCTGTTGTGGACTGCGGCGCTGGGCATGGACTGACATGGCGGTGGCGAGAATGACGAGGACGGCGAGTGGCGTCAGTAAACGGTTGGAAAAATGCTTCATTAAGGAAGTAGTTTTGGTTTGCAAAGTTACAAAATAGTTTTGGTTTTCAAAAGAAAATGGATGATTATTTCTGTAAGTCAGAACTTTTCTGCTGATTTCTTATTGCGTGGGTGGTGTTCCAGTATTTGCTGTCGCAGCGTTGACACGTCGATGTGGGTGTATATCTCGGTAGTCCCGATAGACTCGTGTCCTAACATGGCCTGAATGGCCCTAAGGTCGGCCCCGCCTTCCAGGAGTACGGTGGCAAAGCTGTGACGGAGGGTGTGAGGCGAGATGGTCTTCTGAATGCCCGCCAGGGCTGCCTGCTGCTTTATCATGATAAGTATCATGGTGCGTGTAAGATGCGCACCGCGGCGGTTCAGGAATACGTAGTCTTCTTCGCCCGGCTTGATTCTCATCGTGTCGCGGTACTGGAACCAGTAGTGCAGTTCATTGATGGCTTTTGGCGAGATGGGGACAAGCCGCTCCTTGGAACCTTTGCCGAACACCCGGATGTATTGTTCGTCCAGGTAGAGGTCGGACATCTTCAGGCTTACCAGCTCGCTGACGCGCAGTCCGCACGAGAAGAGTACTTCTATGATGGCGCGGTTGCGGTGCCCCTCCCACTTCGAGAGGTCGATGCTGCTCTCCAGGGCGTCCACCTCCTCGGCTGACAGGATCTCAGGCAGATGTTCGCCCAGGACGGGCGATTCCAGCAGCTCGGAAGGGTCGTCGTCGCGATAGCCGTCCATCTGTAGGAAACGGAAGAAGGAACGTACGCCACTAAGGATGCGGCATTGTGAGCGTGGGTGAATGCCGATATCGTGGAGCCCTGCAGCAAAGTGCTGCAAGTCGGATAGTTGTACGTCGTAGACACTGATGCCCTCCTGACCCTCGATGTAGTCCAGCAGCTTCTTGAGGTCACGGCGGTAGGCATCCAGCGTGTTCGGAGAATATCCACGTTGCAGTTTCAGGTATCTTTCGTAGGCTCTTGCGATATTTGTCTCTGTTTTCTTGCCTGTTTCCATTTTATTTCGTACTTTTGCCTGCAAAATTAATAAAAATATTCGGAATATGAAAATCCTGATTGTTAATGGGCCCAATCTGAATCTCCTTGGTACCCGCGAGCCGGGCATCTATGGCTCTTCCTCGTTCGAGCAGTATCTGCCCAAGCTGCAGGCGCTGTATCCTGATGTCGAGATAAGCTATTACCAGAGTAATGTAGAGGGCGAGCTGATTAATAAGATGCAGGAAGTGGGCTTCAGCTATGACGGTATCGTGCTCAATGCCGGTGCCTACACTCACACGTCGATAGCCTTGCACGACTGCATACGTTCGCTGAAGAGTCCTGTCATTGAGGTGCATATCTCAAATGTCCATCAGCGCGAGGAGTTCCGCCATCATTCCTATATCTCGGCGGCGTGTAAGGGGGTTATTTGTGGTTTTGGCCTCGACTCCTACCGTCTGGCTATCGAAGCACTGAAATGACGCTGGAAGACTACATCGTCAGCCACATTGACCCTGAGCCTGACTATCTGTATTGGCTTTGGCGGGCTACCAACATCCACATGCTTCATGGACGTATGGCGTCAGGCCATCTTCAGGGGCGTCTGCTGAAGATGCTGGTCACCATGATCCGGCCTAAGAACATACTGGAGGTGGGCACGTTCAGCGGCTACTCGGCGCTTTGCATGGCTGAAGGGCTGGAGGATGGCGGTATGGTATATACTTTTGAAATCAATGACGAGCAAGAGGATTTCACCCGTCCGTGGATAGAAGGCTCGCCTGTTGCTGACAGGGTGCGGTTTATTATCGGCGATGCCATCACCGAAGCGCCTAAGTTAGGGATTACCTTCGACATGGCCTTTATTGACGGCGACAAGCGGACCTATGTGGCTACCTACGAGATGGCACTCTCCGTCTTGCGCAAAGGGGGCTTTATTCTGGCTGACAACACTTTGTGGGACGGGCATGTGGTAGATGCGGCCTACGACCATGACGCACAGACCCGGGGGATTGAGACTTTCAACGATTATGTCTCTCGAGATTCCAGAGTAGAGCGTGTAATATTGCCATTGCGTGACGGTTTGACGCTAATTCGTAAGCAGAAATAAATTTTTTTGGCCGAAAAGTTGCGTATTTCAATTAAAATGCGTACTTTTGCTTACAATTTGTTAATAGTCAGTTAAAGTGAATGGATAAAATTGACAATCTTGATAAGAAGATACTCAGTATCTTGTCGAAGAATGCGCGCATTCCTTTCAAGGATGTGGCAGCAGAGTGTGGCGTGTCGCGTGCTGCCATTCATCAGCGCGTGCAGCATCTGATAGATGCAGGTATCATCATGGGAAGTGGTTTCGACGTCAACCCAAAGAGTCTGGGATATTCCACTTGTACTTACGTCGGTATCACGCTCGAGCGAGGCTCTATGTATAGGGATGTGGTGGCTTGTCTTGCTAACATTCCTGAGGTGGTGGAGTGCCATTTCACTACAGGGCCCTATACCATGATGGTGAAGTTGTATGCCCGTGACAACGAACAGCTGATGCAGCTGCTGAACGATAAGCTTCAGGGCATTCACGGCGTGATGGCTACCGAGACATTGATATCATTGGAACAGAGTATAAAGCGCGAGATACCGGTCAATGCAGAGGAGTAATGCTATGAGTCACCGTTTCTGTTGGCAGTCGAAGTTGGCCGAGGCCTACCGGCAGTATCCTGAGGCACCCTTCAGGCCTGTTATTGGTATAACGGGCAATTATGACGAGAAGTGCTTGAAACTCAACGAGGGCTATTACAAGGCTGTCTGGCAGGCAGGAGGTGTACCCGTTGTCATTCCTCCTCTTGGCGATACCGATGCCATTGTTAATACACTGGACCGTATCGATGGCCTGCTGCTCAGCGGGGGAGCCGACTTCAACCCGCTTTATGCAGGAGAAGAGCCTTCGACGCGGCTGGGAGGTATCAATGCCGAACGCGACTTGCCCGAATTGCTGATTACCCAGCTGGCTTACAACCGGCAGATTCCCATACTCGGAATCTGTCGTGGCATTCAGACACTGGCCATGACGTTAGGGGGTAAGGTGAAACAAGACATCTCCGATGTGGCTACCGTCCGCCATTCACAGGATGCCGACCGCTCGGAGCCCACCCACAGTGTCGTTGTAGAAAAGGACTCCGTCTTATACACCATCTATAAGGATGCATGGCAAACGCCAGATGCCGACGAGCCCCTGACGCTTTTTGTTAACTCGTTGCACCATCAGGCCGTTTGTGACCCGGGGGAGCGCTTTCGAGTCATAGCGCGTTCGACTGACGGCATCATCGAGGCGATACAGAGCCGCGAATACAAGAGCATACTTGGTGTACAGTGGCACCCTGAATGCCTGTCGCCCGAAGACGGCCAGCCCATATTCTCGTGGCTCATTAACGAGGCTACAGACTATCACAATGCATGTAGCCTGCATCGTCGTGTCCTTTCTCTCGACACTCATTGTGACACGCCGATGCTTTTCCCGGAGGGCGTAGACTTTGGCAGTCGCGACCCCAGAATACTGGTCGACCTCCACAAGATGTTCGAGGGGCGTCAGGATGCGACCATAATGGTGGCATACGTACCTCAGCCTAAACCCGAAGAGACCTTCCGTTCCAAGGTGGCCTTCGACGTGGCAGGACCTAAGGAGTATGCTGACCTACTTTTCGACAAGATAGAGGACATGGCTCGTCGCAACAGTCAGTACCTGGCTTTGGCACGTACCCCCGATGAGCTTTATGCCAACAAAAGCCAGGGACGTAAGAGCATCATGCTGGGCATAGAAAACGGACTGGCACTGGATGGCAGTCTGCAGAATTTGCAGCATTTTGCCCGGAGAGGCATTGTATATATGACTCTCTGTCATAATGGCGACAACGACATCTGCGACTCTGCCCGTACCACCAATACCCATCATGGCGTGAGCGACTTCGGCCGTCAGGTCATCAGCGAGATGAACCGTCTTGGCATCATGGTCGACCTCAGCCATGCCCATGAGAAGAGCTTTTACGATGCACTGGAGCTCAGCACCCAGCCCATTGTATGTAGCCACAGTAGCTGTCGTGCACTCTGTGACCATCCGCGTAATCTGACAGACGACCAGATGCGCGCCCTGGCAGCAAAGGGTGGGGTGATGCAGGTGACGTTCTATCACGGATTCCTGGTCAAGGATGGCGAAGCCACCGTCGTCGACGCCCTCAACCACCTCGACCATGCCATACAGGTCATGGGAATCGACCATGTAGGCATAGGAACCGACTTCGACGGGGATGGGGGCGTACGTGGCATGGCCGACGCCTCCGAGGTCGTCAACTTCACACGTCAGCTCCTTGCCCGGCGTTACTCTGAACAGGACATCGAGAAAATCTGGGGAGGCAACTTCCTGCGTGTCATGCGCCAGGTTCAAAGTGTAAGATAATTATGAGAAAGCATCTTCTTTTATATTTCTTCAGTTTCATAGTGACAAGTATCTTCGTTGCCTGCAGTACCACGAAGAAGGGGCAGCAGAACAGCCAGCCCGTCGTCGGCATCGAGTTTAATGCCGATTCGGCTTATGCCTTTTGTGCTGCACAGTGCAGCTTCGGCCCACGTATAATGAATAGTCAGGCGCACGAACAGTGTGCTCAGTGGATACAGAGCCGCTTCCGCCAGTATGGCTGTCAGGTGTCGTTGCAGCAGGCTGACTTGCGGGGCTACGATGGTACCATACTTCATAGCACCAACATCATTGCGACCTCTCCGGCGGCTGCAGGAGACTCTGTCCGGCAGCCGGCGCTCCGTATCCTTCTCTGTGCTCATTGGGACAGCCGGCCATGGGCCGACAACGACCCCGACTCGGCCAACTGGCATACCCCGGTGATGGCTGCTAACGACGGCGCTTCTGGCGTCGCCGTGATGCTCGAACTGGCACGTCTGTTACAGCAGCACGACTCAGCACGCGTCGCAGTCGACTTCGTATGTTTCGATGCAGAAGACTGGGGCGTACCACAGTGGAGCGACCAGATCGACGCCGACTCGTGGGCGTTGGGCGCACAGCACTGGGCATCGTCGTACAAGACTAAGGACGCTTCAGCCGACTATCATTATGCCATCCTTCTCGATATGGTGGGTGGCCAGGGGGCACGTTTCTATCAGGAGGGCTATTCGCTGCAGCATGCAAAGAGTGTCGTCGACAAGATATGGCAGGCCGCTGCCGCCGCCGGGTATGGCAGCTTCTTCCCTAATAAGGAAGGAGGCTATGTTACGGATGACCATGTGCCGGTCAACGAGAAGGCTGGCATCCCCTGTGCCGACATCATCAATCACTATCCGGACTGTCCTCAGAGCTCGTTCGGTCCTACGTGGCATACCGTCAATGACGACATGCAGCACATAGACAAGAACACGCTGAAGGCCGTCGGGCAGACGCTCGTGCAACTCATTTACTCGGAATAAGCCATGGATGTATCTCTTCTCCTGTGTACTGCCCTCCTGGAGTCTGTTGCGGCTTTGGCGCAGCCGTCATCCTGTGCTGCTCCTGACACGCTCGACATGGACAGCCCGACCTTTGTTCCTACTGTCAAGGTTGGCAAGGTCTTCGAGCATGGTGACAGCATTCAGTACATGGAGATGAATAATGTCTACGTCTTTCCTCCTGTGGCCTTTGAGAGTAAGAAGCAGGCAAATGCCTACATGCGTCTGGTCAAGAATGTCAAAAAGGTGTTGCCCATAGCCAAGGAGGCCAACATGATTATGATGGAGACGGCAGAGTACCTCGAGACGCTACCTGACAAGAAATCCAAGGACGAGCACATGAAGAGGGTGGAGAAGAGTATTATGAAGGAGTACAAGCCACGGATGAAGAAGCTCACCTACTCGCAGGGCAAGCTGCTCATCAAGCTGATATACCGTGAGAGCCATTCCTCCAGCTACGAGCTTATCCAAGCCTTCCTCGGACCTGTGCGCGCTGGCTTCTATCAGGCTTTTGCATGGGCCTTCGGTGCTTCGCTGAAGAAACAATATGATGCAGAGGGTGTCGATCGTCTCACTGAAAGGGTGGTACTGATGGTTGAAGCAGGACAGCTATGAGACTACTATCCCTCGTCGTCTTCCTTCTCCTCTTACCTAACGTAACTTTCTCACAGCAACCCTCCTGGGAGCAACTCCTCCGCTCCTGGGCTGCTCTTGACGATGCTGACCTCACGGAGGAATCCTACGAGCTTCTGACCGACCTGGCAGAGAACAAACTCAACATCAACCAGGCTACCCGCGAGGACCTGGAGCGGTTTCCCTTCCTTTCCAGCCAGCAGATAGAAGACCTCTGTGAGTATCTTGACTACTATAAACCCGTTCGTTCTCTTAACGAGTTGCTGCTTATCACCAGCCTCGACTACGACACACGACAGCTCTTCAGGTGTTTCATCACCGTGGGCGATACCCTTCGTAGCGAAAAGCTGCTCCCTTCGCTCTCGACCATTGCAGCCGACGGACGTCATACTGTCCTGGCTACGCTGAAGGTGCCCACTTACGAGCGTAAGGGCGACCGTTACGACTACTTGGGCTATCGCTACCGTCACGACATCCGTTATCAGTTCACTTACAGAGACAAGCTTAAGTTCGGCCTTACGGGGGCCCAGGATGCCGGCGAGCCTTTCCTGGCCAACAAAAACAAGTGGGGCTATGATTTCTATTCTTATTATTTCCAGCTTCGCCACTTGAACCGCCTCGAAGAATTCAATTTGGGTATGTATCGTGTGCAGATGGGCATGGGACTGGTTATGAACACTGGCTTCCACTTGGGTAAGCTGGCTGCTTTGCAGTCGTTGGGACGCAGCAGTTATGTGCTGACAGCTCATTCGTCTCGTTCTTCGGCCTCCTACCTCCGCGGTGCTGCTGCTACGCTTCGGATGGCCGACTATTGGCACCTGACAGCATTTGCTTCCTATCGGCCCCTTGATGCCACCCTCAACGACAACGGTACTGTGCGCACCATCACCGAAGGGGGTTATCATCGTACCAAGACTGAGATGAGCAAGAAAGACAATACCCATCTTACTGACCTCGGTGCACGAATAACCTACAAGCCGACACTCAGGAATGCCGTTGCCTCTGTCAGTGCCAACGTCCTCTATTCCCGCTTCAGCCGTTCTCTTATGCCTTATAATGTGAACGCCTCCAAGAAGCCCGACACGCTGCGCTACCGTCGCTATGCTCTTTCTGGCAACGACTTCCTCAATGCAAGCATCGATTATAACTATACCAACTACCGGCTCTCCTTCTCTGGCGAGACAGCTGTCAGTCGTGACGGAGCCCTGGCGACCATCCATTCGCTTACCTATCGCCTCTCTGAAGAGTGGACGTTCATGCTGCTGCATCGCTATTACGACAAGCGCTACACTGCCTATCATGCCTACAGCTTCAGTGAAGGCGGCAGCACACAAAACGAGCATGGCGCATACCTTGGAGCCACATGGAAGCCGCGACGCTCCTTGTTTTTTCAGGCGTATGTCGATTATGCCCGTTTCCCATGGGCACGCTATCGGGTCAGTAATGGCAGCGAGGCTTTTGATGCTATGATGCTCGCGCGTTCCTTATTATATGATAATACTACTCTTGAAGGTCGCTACCGCTTTCGCATCCGGCAACGTGACGATACAGGGGCGCGTTCCATACTGAACACTTACGAGCATCGCGCCCGACTGCGTCTTACTCACCCCCTGCTGCAGACTCAGGTTGATGCTGTCCTCGTTAAGGGTCCTGACGTTTCTTCTTCAGGCATCATGGTCAGTCAGCAGGCTCAGTGGCAGAACAGCTGGCTACAGCTGAGTGCCAACATAGGATGGTTCCATACTGACGACTACGACAGCCGCATCTATCAATATGAACGGTCCGTGCTCTACGACTTCTCCTTCCCTATGTACTATGGCCACGGCTTGCGCTATATGCTCATGGCACGGGCCCAATGGCAGCGCTTCACACTCTCTGCCAAAGTGGCCACCACCAACTACTTCGACCGTGCTGTCATATCAAGCGGCCCACAGCAGATTAACCATTCCGCTATGACCGACATTCTTCTACAGCTTCGCGTTCAGTTATAAAAACCTAAAAAACCGACCTTTTATTTGCTTCCCTCGAATATTCTTAGTAACTTAGCCCTCTGTTAACAATACCTACTTCTATATTATGGAACTCAACAATCAAAACTATTGTATTATCCTTGCTGGTGGCAAAGGCCGTCGCCTGTGGCCGTGCAGTCGTGAGAGCATGCCCAAGCAGTTCATTGACTTCTTCGGAGTAGGACGAACCCAGCTCCAGCAGACCTTCGACCGCTTTGCACGCATACTGCCCAAGGAGAACATCATCATCTGTACCAATCGTGAGTACGCCCCCATCGTACGCCAACAGCTTAAAGACCTGCATGAGGAGAACATCATGATAGAACCTGTCAACCGTGGCACGGCACCTACTGTGGCATGGGCCAACATGCGTGTATGTCGTCGTGACATCAATGGCATGGTGGTTGTCACACCCTCCGATCAGTTTGTACTCAACGACGACGCCTTCTTCCAGAACATGGCCGAGGCATTCGACTTCGTCGCCCATCACGACCAGCTGCTCGCCATGGGAGTCGAACCCACACGCCCGGAACCAGGCTATGGCTATATACAGAAAGGCGAGCCCACCAGCGACCCTGATATCTATCCTGTCAAGTCGTTCACCGAAAAGCCGGAGCGCGACTTTGCCAAGATGTTCATGGAGTCGGGCGAGTTCTTGTGGAACACAGGACTCATCTTCGCCAACGCACGCTATCTTAACAACTGCTTCCGTCGACTCTTCCCGGAAGTGGTCAATCCACTTGATGAGCACCTCGCCAACTTTACCATTGAACGCGAGATGGCCTTCGTCAACGAGCACTACCCCTCCTATCCCAACCTCAGTATCGACCAGGGCGTACTCGAACGCTGCGAGAATGTCTGTGTCATGCGGTGCGACTTCGGCTGGGCTGACCTCGGCACCTGGCACGCCATCTACGAGTGCAAGAGCAAGGGCGAAGACGACAATGTCGTCATCGACTCCGAGGTGATGATGGAAGACTCCCACAACAATGTCATCAAGTTGCCCAAGGGCCGCCTTGGTGTCATCAACGGACTCGAAGGCTACATTGTGGCTGAAGAGGGCAACGTACTGCTCATCTGCAAGAAAGGGGATTCCTCTGCTCTCGTTCGCAAGTACGTCAACGAGGTACAAATGAAATATGGCGACGACTTTATCTAATAATAAAATAATCGGAAATTTATTTTGCCGTTTCTATTTTTATTCGTACCTTTGCACCCGCTAAAGCCCAGATGGCGGAATCGGTAGACGCGCTGGTCTCAAACACCAGTGGGGAAACCCATCCCGGTTCGAGCCCGGGTCTGGGTACTAGGCACAAGAGAGGGTGCCGTCACTGTTAACAGCCGACGGCACCTTTTATTTATTAATAATGTATAATGTAGATATGGAAAAAGGCACTTAAGGCTTGAAACTATTAAAAAAGCAAAAAATTTGAAGCAGAATATCCTTTGTATGGGCACAAATGCCCTAAAAAGGCAGTTTTTTTGGCATTTTTTCAAAAAAATGTGCAAAAATCCTTGCAAGTTATCAAATTAATGCCTATATTTGCACCCAAAAACGTGGCTCTGATGCAGGAGACGCGGGTAAGAGATGTGAAAAAACAAGAGAAATAGAGAATATAAACTTCTTTTTTTATTAATTAATTTAAATTTAATCGTATGAACAAAAAATTTTTGAGCGCGATGCTTACAGTGGCAATGTTCTTTGCTGCTGGAAGTGCATTTGTGTCTTGTAAGGACTACG
>Ga0247608_10003605_pt1 | contig 17938 bp, 14 predicted proteins | sample 176DNAGHGlowgp2_FD_193490 | JGI IMG/M metagenome (GOLD analysis project Ga0247608, IMG submission 193490) | Sheep rumen microbial communities from Palmerston North, Manawatu-Wanganui, New Zealand - 1766 DNA GHGlow gp2 | ecosystem: Host-associated > Mammals > Digestive system > Stomach > Rumen ... | reverse complement strand
GATAAAATAATCCTCGTTCGAAAACCGAACGAGGATTATTGCGTATTATGAGGATGATTGCAGATTATTCGGCCTCGGCCGTGTTGGCGGGTTTCATCACCATTTCGATGAAGTTGTTCTGGCCGATTATCTCGTTCAGGGTGTTCTGAATGAGTTCCTTGCTCAGGGAGTTGACAGCGGCCTCATAGAGGGCGTCGCGGTCGGTTCCGTACAGGAGGTACATCTCAATGCCGTTCTTCCACCAGGTGTTGCGCTGGCGGCTCTCGGGGATGTTCTTCTGGAGGTTGAGTTTGGCCATGTTCACTTCCTCTTCGGTGGGGCCGTTGGCGGCGAGGTCCTTCATGCCCTTGACGGCCAGTTCACGGAGCTTGTCGCAGAGGGCGGGCTTGCAGTCGAAGTACACCTGGATAAGGGCGCTTTCCTTGGGACGGCGATCCAGAAGGGCATTGGTGCTGGCGCCATAGGTGCCGCCTTCTTCTTCACGCAGGCTTTCGACATAGCGCATGTCCAGGATATAGGAAATGGCCTCCATGGCGGCCGATTTCTCATAGGAGAAAGGAATGTCGGCGCTGTACACCTGCAGGACGGTGCTCTTCGGGGTCTGCATGTCCACTTCGAAGATGTTCTGGATGTTGCCTTTCACCACATCCTCATGGGTATCGACCCAGTTCTGGGCCTTCTTGCCCTTGGGCAGGGAACCGATATACTTTTCGACCAGCGGCTTCAGGGCCTCGGAGTTCACGTCACCCACAATCACGAGGGAGGCGCCGGCGGCATCTGCAAAGAGTTTGCGGTAGTTCTTCTCCAGGGTGGTGAGATTGGCCTTGGCAATCTTCTCGGCCGAAATCATTTCCTTGCGGGGGTTGTTGCCGTAAAGGGTCTTGTAGAGTTCGGTCTGGAGTTTGTAATTGGGCTGGTTCACCAGGTTGGGAAGGATGGCGGTAATCTGATCTACGCCGTTCTGCCACTCTTCGGGATCGAAGCGCGGATCGACGAACTGCAGATACAGCAACTGGAAGGCGGTTTCCAGGTCTTTCACGGTGCTGCGGCCGGAGATACCGTGGTCCAGGGAGCCGATGAACGGGGCTACGCTCAGGTTCTTGCCGGTGAGCATCTTGCTCACGGTGGTGCCGGAGAAGGAGGATACGCCGGAGTTTCTTTCGAAGAGCATGACCAGGTTGTCGTCAAAACTGGCCAGGTCTTCGGTCGGGATGAGGCTCAGGCCGCCCTGCTTGGTGAGGGTGAAGAGAATCTGGTCTTTCTGGAGGTCGGTAGGATAGACAATCACCTTGACGCCGTTCTTGAGCGTCCATTCCGTGGCACCGTAAAGGGTGGTGCCGGTCTTGGCAATCTTGCCGCCCTTGAGTTTGGCGGGATCCAGGAAGGCTTCCGGAATGTCCTCACCTTCGGGGGCGGCGATGTCGGCGGCATTCACCTCGGCGATGACGGCCAGCAACTGCTCGGCGGTCGGAGTGGCGATACCGGCCTTCTCGGGACCGCTGTAGATGATGACGAGGTTCTCGTCACCGAAGAGTTGGGCGGTGGTCTGGTTGATGACGGAGGCGTTGACCTGGCCGAAGAGGGCTTCTACGATCTGTTTTTCCGTCTCGGGCTCCATGATGGGCTCCTTGTCAAAGAAGTTGGAGAGGATGGGACGGACAAATTCAGGATTCTGACGGGTTGCAGCGCGGTTGACGCGGGTCTCCATCATGGACATGTAGTTGTCCTTGGCGCGTTTGAATTCGGCGTCGGTGATGCCGTATTTCTTGAGGCGGATGAGTTCGGTGTAGAAGTCGCGGAAACCGCCGAGGATGTTCTCTTCGCGGAGGGAGACGTCGCCCATGGTGGCTTCGATGTCCTCGTAGATGAAGTCGCTGATGCCGAAACTGCCGCTCAGATACGGGGAAGTGGGCTTGGAGGTGATGTCCTCGAAGCGCTCACGCATGACCATGGAAAGGATGCCTTCCACCAGATCCTGCACCTGGCCGATGGCGGTGGCGTTGGCAATCTCCGGCATGGCCTCGCTGTGCCAGACGAGTTCGATGGACGGGGAAGTGGTCTCCGGGTCCGTCAGGATACCGACGCGGGGCTCTTTGTGGTCTGCAATGTGCTGGATGGGCTTCGGAAGGGCATTCTCCTTGAGGGGAATGATGCCGAAGAATTCCTTGATCTTGGCCTCGGTGCGGTCCACATCCACGTCACCGACCACGATGACGGCCTGGTTGCCGGGGTGATACCAGGTGTGGTAGAAATCGTTGAGGCTCTGGTATTCGAAGGTTTCCAGGTGCTCCTGCAGGCCGATAAGGGTGCATTGGGCCAGGTTGGATTCCGCTCCGAAATAATAGGGGAGGCTGCGCTCCATGGTACGCCAGCCGGCGTTGCGGCGCTGACGGCGCTCTTCGATGATGACACCGCGCTCGGCATCGATTTCCTTGGGCTCGTTGAGCACGAAGTGGGAATAATCCCTGAGAATCATCAGGCAGCTGTCCACGACGCTCTCACGCTCGACAGGAATATTGTTGAGCATGTACTGCGTCTCTTCAAAACCGGTGGAGGCATTGATGTTGCGGCCGAACTCTGCTCCGATGGAACGGAGGTAGTTCAGGATGCTTTTTCCCGGGAAGTTCTGGGTTCCGTTGAAGCACATGTGCTCCAGGAAGTGGGCCAGACCGTCCTGTGCGGGCTGGATTTCCTGGATGGCGCCTACATTGGTGGCCAGGTAGAATTCCGCACGGCCCTTGGGCAGTTCGTTGTGGCGGATGTAATAGGTGAGTCCGTTCTCCAGTTTCCCGATTCGGACTTGGTCGGAATTGGGAAGTTGGGGCATCTGGGAGAGGTAGGCTTCCATCTGCTCACGGGTGGGCTGTTGCGCCAGGGCCATGACGGCGGTCAGGGCCAGGGCGGCAAGGGTAAGAATGGATTTCTTCATATTTTTGTGATAAATAAGGTTTTCCAAAACACAAATTTAATTAAATTTGCGATAATATGTTAGAAGACTGCAAAATTCGTGCATTTCTCACCCTTGTCCAGGAGGGCAGTTTCACCCGGGCCGCCCGGAAACTGGGCATAACCCAGCCGGCGGTGAGCACCCAGATCGCTTCGTTGGAAAAAAGCATCGGCCAGCCGCTCTTCGTCCGAGGGCCTCAACTGTCGCTCACCCCTGCCGGAGAAACCTTCCTGGGCTATGCCCAGCGTATCCAAAAAGCCTACGACCTGGCCAATCAAGCCTTTGTCCAATAAAAAAATCGGTGACCTTCCGGCCACCGATTTTTGATTTGCCCTTACCGGCGATTATTTACCGGCCAGGCGCTTGTAGGTGTTCAGGCGCACCTTGGCGAATTCTTCCGTCTTGGAGAGCAGTTCGTCGGCGCTTTCCGGGAACATCTTGTACAGCGAAGCAAAGCGGACCTCACCCTTGAGGAAGTCCTGGAACTTGGTCCAGTCGGGCTCCTTGCTGTCCAGGGTGAACGGATTCTTGTCCGTACCTTCGAGAGCCGGGTTGTAACGGTAGAGGTGCCAGTAACCGCACTCGACGGCGAGTTTCTCTTCCTTCTGGCTCAGGCCCATGCCGGCTTTGAGGCCGTGGTTGATACAGGGGCTGTAAGCGATGATGAGGGAAGGACCGTCGTAGGCTTCGGCTTCCTTGATGGCGTTGAAGAACTGCACGGGGCTTGCACCCATGGCCACCTGGGCCACATAGACGTAGCCGTAACTGATGGCCATCATGCCCAGATCCTTCTTGCGGATCTTCTTGCCGGAGGCGGCAAACTTGGCGATAGCGCCCACCGGAGTGGCCTTGGAACTCTGACCGCCGGTGTTGGAGTACACCTCGGTGTCCAGCACCAGGACATTCACGTTCTCACCGCTGGCCAGGACATGGTCCAGACCGCCGTAACCGATATCGTAGGAGGCACCGTCTCCACCAAAGATCCACTGGCTGCGGGCCGGGATGAAGTGCTGGTATTCAACCAGTTTCTTGCAGGCTTCGCAGTCGCAGTCCTTGGCGAGCGGGACAATCTTGTCCGCTACTTCGCGGGTGATGGCGGCATCCTTAGGGGCCTCCAGCCACTGGGCGGCCAGGGCCTTGATATCCTGGCTGCAGCATTCGCATTCCAGGGCTTTCTTCATGGCACCGGCGACGGTCTCACGGGCGCGGTCGGAACCGAGTTTCATACCCAGGCCGAATTCGCAGAAGTCCTCGAACAGGGAGTTGGCCCATGCGGGACCGTGGCCTGCTGCGTTGGTGCAGTACGGGCTTGCCGGGAAGGAAGCACCGTAGATGGAGGAGCAACCGGTAGCGTTGGCAATCATCATGTGGTCGCCGAAGAGTTGGGTGATGGTCTTGATGTTGGGGGTTTCACCGCAGCCTGCGCAGGCGCCGGAGAACTCGAACAGAGGCTGTGCGAACTGGCTGTTCTTCATGTTGGCCTTCTTGTCCACATGCTCCTTGTAGCCCACCTTCTTGTTGAGGTAGTCGAAGGCAGCCTGGTCTTCCTTGTCGTTGATGTAAGGAATCATCTTGAGGGCCTTTTCAGGCTTGGCGAGACACACATCCACGCAGTTGCCGCAACCGGTGCAGTCGTCCACGGAGATGGCGATGGCATACTTGTATTCCTTGAGGTTGGCCTTGCCCTGTGCCAGTTTCACGTTGGCGGGAACCTTGGCGGCCTCTTCCTCGGTGAGGAGGAACGGACGGATGGCGGCGTGCGGGCACACGAAGGCGCAGGTGTTGCACTGGATACACTTCTCGGCGTCCCAGGTGGGAACATTCACGGCAACGCCTCGTTTTTCGAAGGCGGCGGTACCGGCGGGCATGGTGCCGTCGGCATACGGCATGAAAGCGCTCACGGGCAGGGTGTCACCGGCCTGGGCGTTCACGATGTCGGCGATGTCTTTCACGAAAGCGGGAGCCAGACGGTCCTTGTTCGGGTTCTCGAACTTGGCGGTGAGGTTTGCCCACTCGGCGGGAACATGGAGCTCGGTGTATTCACCGCCGCGGTCCACGGCGGCGTAGTTCATGTTCACGACGTTCTCGCCCTTCTTGCCATAGGACTTCACGATGGCGTCCTTCATGTACTTGACGGCGTCCTCGTAGGGGATGATGCCCGTGATCTTGAAGAAGGCGCTCTGAAGGATGGTGTTGGTGCGGTTACCGAGGCCGATTTCAGCAGCGATCTTGGTGGCGTTGATGATATACACCTTGATGTGCTTGCGGCCGATGATGGCTTTCACGTTGTCCGGGATGTTCTGGATGGTCTCTTCCTCGTCCCAGAGGCTGTTCAGCAGGAGGGTGCCGCCTTCCTTGATGCCCTTCAGGACATCGTATTTGCGCAGGTAGGAAGGAACGTGGCAGGCTACGAAGTCGGGGGTGTTCACCAGATAGGGAGCCTTGATGGGCTGCTGGCCGAAGCGCAGGTGGGAGCAGGTGTAACCGCCGGATTTCTTGGAGTCGTAGTCGAAGTAGGCCTGGCTGTAGAGGTCGGTATGGGAGCCGATGATCTTGATGGTGTTCTTGTTGGCGCCCACGGTACCGTCGGAACCGAGACCGTAGAACTTGCACTCGGTGGTGCCGGGCTTCACGATGGACACCTCGCTCTTGATGGGCAGGCTCTTGAAGGTGACATCGTCCACAATGCCGATGGTGAAGTCGGCCTTGGGCTCCTTCATCTCCAGGTTGTCATAGACGGCAACGATCTGGGCGGGCGTGGTGTCCTTGGAGGACAGGCCGTAGCGGCCGCCGATAATGAGGACGTTGTCGCGGCCTTGGAAGAGGGCTTTCACGTCGGTGAACAGGGGCTCTCCCACGGCACCGGGCTCCTTGGTGCGGTCCAGGACGGCGATGCGGCGGACGCTCTTCGGGAGAACGGAGAAGAAGTACTTCTCGGAGAAAGGACGATACAGGTGGCAGGTGATGAGACCGTACTTGCGGCCGCGGCTTGCGAGGTAGTCGATGGTTTCCTTGATGGTTTCGGTGACGGAACCCATGGCTACGATGATGTTTTCGGCGGTGGGGTCACCGTAGTACTCGAAGGGACGGTAACTGCGGCCGGTGAGTTCGGTGATTTCTCCCATATAGCGGGCCACGATGTCCGGAACGGCGTCATAGCACTGGTTGCGGGTTTCCACGGCCTGGAAGTAAACGTCACCGTTCTGGGCGGTGCCGCGGGTGACGGGGGCGTCCGGGTTCAGGGCGCGCTCACGGAACTTGGCAAGGGCCTTTTCCGATACCATGGCCTTGAGTTCCTCTTCGGGAAGGGCTTCAATCTTCTGGATCTCGTGGCTGGTACGGAAACCGTCGAAGAAGTGCAGGAACGGCAGGCTGGCCTTGATGGCGCTCAGGTGAGCGACGGCGGCCAGGTCCTGGGCTTCCTGGACGGAACCGGAGGCTAGCATGCAGAAACCGGTCTGGCGGCAGGCCATGACGTCCTGGTGGTCACCGAAGATGGAGAGGGCGTGGCTGGCCAGGGCGCGGGCGCTCACGTGGAACACGGTGGGCAGCATTTCACCGGCGATCTTGTACATGTTGGGGATCATCAAGAGAAGGCCCTGGGAAGCGGTAAATGTGGAAGTAAGTGCACCAGCCTGGAGGGAACCGTGCACGGCGCCGGCGGCACCGGCCTCGCTCTGCATCTCCGTCACTTTTACGGTTTCGCCCCAGAGGTTCTTTTTGCCGTGAGCAGCCCACTCGTCGATGTTTTCAGCCATCGTGGACGAGGGAGTGATCGGATAGATGGCGGCGTGCTCGCTGAACAGGTATGCGATGTTCGAGGCGGCATAGTTACCATCACAGGTGATGAATTTCTTTTCTTTAGCCATAATAAGTTAGTGGTTTATGTAATTAGTTCTTATTGCTAGTTTCTTTGATAGCAGACAAATATACGTAAAAAAACCCAAAGCCCCTAATTTAATAAGGTATGGGGACGAGTTTATGCCAGAACTTCGGGCCCGGCAATGCGTTTCACCAGTCCTTGCAGAACGGTTCCGGGGCCCACTTCCATGAAAGCGGTGGCGCCGTCGGCCAGCATGTTCCGGACGGTCTGGGTCCAGCGCACGGGCGAGGTGAGTTGTTTGAGAAGATTATCCTTGATGAGGCCCGGATCCGTGGTGGGCAGGGCCGTCACATTCTGGTAAATGGGGCAGCGGGGTGCCCGGAAGGGGGTTTGGGCAATGGCTTTGGCCAGTTCGGCGCGGGCGGGTTCCATGAGCGGGGAGTGGAAGGCTCCGCTCACGGGGAGTTTGAGGGCCCGTTTGGCGCCGGCGGCTTTCAGTTGCACGCAGGCTTCGTCCACGGCCTTCTCCTCTCCGGAGATAACCACTTGGCCGGGGGCGTTGTAGTTGGCCGGGACTACGCCCGGAATGCCGGCGCAGATTTCTTCGATGACGCTGTCCGGAAGGTTGATGACGGCGGCCATGGCGCCGGGCACTTTCTCGCAGCACTTCTGCATCTCGCTGGCGCGGAGGGCCACCAGCCGGAGTCCGTCCTCGAAACTCATGGCCCCGGCGGCCGTCAGGGCGGAGAATTCGCCCAGCGAATGGCCGGCCACCATATCGGGCTGTCCGTCCCGGCTCATGGCCAGGATGACGCTGTGGAGGAAGATGGCGGGCTGGGTGACGCGGGTGGCCTTGAGATCATCGGCCGACCCCTCGAACATGATGTCCGTAAGGCGGAAGCCAAGGATGTCGTTGGCTTTCTCCATCCATTCTTTGTGAGCCTCGTAAAGGTCTTGGGCCATTCCCGGGAATTGGGACCCCTGGCCGGGGAAAATGTTGGCGGTTTTCATCCAATCTGCTTTAAATCGTACAAAATTAGGAAAAAAATACTAACTTGCGAAAATTTAAACTTAAACACCTGTGAAAACGATGACCAATATCGACAAAGTGCTTGCGTTCAACCGCGAGTTTGTGGCCGCGAAGGGCTATGAAAAGCATTTGACCGACAAGTTCCCGGACAGGAAACTGGCGGTGCTCAGTTGCATGGATACGCGCCTGTCAGTCCTGCTGCAGGAGGCGCTGGGGCTCAAGAATGGGGATGCGAAGATTATCAAGAATGCCGGTGCGGTGATTCCTACGCCTTGGGATTCGGCTATGCGAAGTCTGATTGTGGCCGTGTACGAACTGGGCGTGACGGAGATCATGGTGGTGGCACACACAAGTTGCGGCGCCTGTCATATGAGTTTCCATCATTTCCGGGAAGAAATGCTGCGCCGGGGCATTCCGGCGGCGGAATTGGAGCGGAAAGACATCGACCTGGACGCTTGGCTGGAAGGCTTCCATGACACGGAAAAATCGGTCCGGGAGACAGTGGACTGCATTGTGAGGCATCCGCTGATCCCGTCCGACGTGACGGTACGCGGCTTTATCATCGATTCCGCGACGGGAGAACTTTCGGAAGTGGACCTGTAAAAACGGAAGAGGGCTAGTCTCCGTAGGGATTGCCCTCTTTCCATTCTTTGAGTTCGTCACCATGTTTGGCGACACAGTGCCTGTAGATGGATTCTTTCTGTTGGATGGCCAGGTTATTCCACCAAACGGTGCAGGCCGGATAGAAAACCAGTTTTTCATCCACTGTGCCATCGGCCGATTCCTTGGAGAGGCCTTTTCTTGCGATTCTTTCCTTTTCACTGATGGGGAGGGATGACCACCACACTTGTAAATCTCTATTTTCCATTGCGCTGTTATTTTCGATTCGGATTCCTGTCTGCGAAGTTAGTTATTTTCGTCGAAAAAAAGTACTTTTGTAAAAACTTCGAACAATGAAATCAATCAGTACAGAAAAAGCGCCGGCTGCGATCGGCCCTTACAGCCAGGCTATTGACAGCGGCATGGGTCTTGTCTTTGTTTCCGGGCAACTGCCCATCGACCCTTCGACGGGCGCCTTCCCGGAAGGCGGCGTGAAAGAGCAGACCCGGCAGAGCCTCACCAATGCCCGCGCCATTCTGGAAGCGGCTGGCCTGGAACTCAGGAACGTAGTAAAAACCACCGTTTTCCTGGCCGATATGGCCGACTTTGCCGCCATGAACGAGGTCTATGCCCAATTCTTTGAGGCTCCCTTCCCGGCCCGCAGCGCCGTGGCCGTAAAGACCCTTCCCAAGGGTGCCCTCGTGGAGGTGGAGTGCATCGCTTCCAAAGGCTGAGTATGGCCATCTGGATCGTCCTGCCCATTCTTACCCTTCTGATGTTCGACCTTGGGCTTACGCTCAAGTTCGAGGATTTCGGAAAGGTCTTCCTCCATCCCTGGCCCATCATCGTCGCCTTGACGGGGCAGTTGGTGCTGCTCCCGCTCATTGCGCTCGGGCTGGCCTGGGCCTTTCACTTGCCGCCGGTTTTCTTTATCGGCCTTATCCTGATCGCCTGCTGCCCGGGCGGCAGTTCTTCCAACGTTTTTTCCAAACTGGCCGGCGGTGATGTGGCCCTTTCCGTGACGCTGACAGCCCTCAGCAGCGTGATAACGCTTTTTACGATTCCGCTCATCATGAGCGCCGCCACCAACCTGGTGGGGGAAAGTGTGGGCATCCATCTTCCCGTGGGCAATCTCATCAAGCAGAACCTGGTTCTGATGCTCCTTCCCGTGTTGCTGGGAATCGGCCTTCATTATGCCTGGCCGGAGACTGCCCGGAAAACCGACAAGGTGCTCAGTAAACTGGCTTTCCCGCTTCTGCTCATCCTCATTACGGTTTTCTATATCCAGCACCATCGGACCATCCTGGACAATATCGGCGTCCTGGGCCTTTGCGTGACGGCCCTCATCCTGCTGGCCGTCGGCTGCTCGTCCCTTCTGTCCCGCCTGGTGCGGACAGACAGCCGGCAGCGAAGGACGGTGATTATCGAAGTGGGCATGCAGAATGCCGCCCAGGCCATTGCCATCGCGTCGAGTCCTTTCATCTTTGCCAGCGAAGAGATGGCCATCCCCGCCATCCTTTACTCGCTGATGATGAATGTGGTCCTGCTGATATACGTCGGGGTTGTCCGTAAAAAATAGCTGGCTTTTCCATAAAAGAGAACAGGGTTTTGGGTGATTGCACCCAAAATCCTGTTTTGTACCCCCGCTCGGAATCGAACCGGGACCAACGGAACCGGAATCCGTTATTCTATCCTTTAAACTACAGGGGCATCCTGCAAAAGGACTGCAAATATAGTAAAAATTTCCGGATGTTGAACAAAAAATGTTACTGTCCCAGCGTAATGCGGCGGATGTTGCAGCCGGCGTAGTTGCCCAGGACGATGACGGGATAGTACCACAGCAGGTCCGGCGTCCAGTTCCAGGCGGCTACGATGTACACGACGTCGGCGATGGAGTGGTAAAAGCCGCAGACGATAAAGAGCGGTACGCCGAAGAGCACGGGAAGGATGTTCTGCTTGGTGCGGTACAGCCAGACGGCGATGTCGATGATGAGCCCGCAGCCCGAGGCCCGGAGGAAACTGCGCCAGGGGCCCTGGGCCAGCCGTCCAGCCACCACCGTCTGGGCCCGCTCTGCGGATTCGCCTCCGAGCGACCAGACCAAAAGGCCCAGCAACACGCATCCCAGCACGTTGAAAAGCCAGATTTTCACAAGGTCCGGCGTTTCCCTGAGGGGCATCACGCCGGCGCGGCCTGTATAGAGCGGGGTGCCCGAAAGGACCACGCCGATGAGCCCGAAAGCAAAGATGACGGCGCCGGGAAGGCCGCCGAGGGCCAGGAAACCGCAGGCGCCAAGGCCGATGAGCAAACCTGCGAAAAGGGACTGTCTGTTCATGGAATGGATTATAACTTCACGAAGGTACGGAAAAATATCCGTATATTTACCACATGAAACAGACTTTACCCATGCAAAGCATCGGCCTCATGTCGGGAACGTCCGTAGATGGCCTGGATGTGTGCTGCGCCACCTTCGACTGCAAGGACGGCAAATGGACCTTTACCATCGACTGCGCCAAAGGATACGGCTACCCGGAAGACCTCGCGAAAATGCTCCGGACCGATGTCCAGAAGATGTCGGCCTTGGAATTTGTGACATTCCACAGCGCCTACGGCCGTTTTCTCGGGGAGCGGGTAAAGGACTTCATGGCCGAGTTCGGCGTGAAGCCGGACCTGGTTGCCTCCCATGGCAGCACCGTTTTCCACGAGCCGGAAAGGAGAGTGATGTTCCAGATCGGGGACGGGGCCGCCATCGCGGCCGAGACCGGAATCCCCACCGTTTCCGATTTCCGGAGGCTGGACATCATGTTGGGCGGGCAGGGGGCGCCGCTGGTCCCTGTCGGCGACAACCTCCTGTTCGGCGATTACGATTACTGTCTGAATATCGGCGGTTTCTCTAACATCTCGTATCGGGAAGGGGAGAAGCGCATCGCCTTTGACATTTCTCCGGTGAACTATGTGATCAACCGTTATTGCCGCGGCATCGGCCTGGAAATGGACCGGGATGGGAATCTGGCCGCCGGGGGCAACGTTTGCGACGACTTGCTGAATCGGCTCAATGCGCTGGATTATTACGCAAGGCCCTATCCCAAGTCCCTGGGGCGCGAATGGGTGGAAAAGCGGGTTTTCCCGCTCTTGGACGGAGCCGCCCTTCCGCTGGAAGATTTGCTCCGCACCTATTATGAGCATTGTGCCCAGCAGTTGGAAAAGGTGGTGAGTCCCGGAAAGAGCATCCTTGCCACCGGAGGAGGCGCCTACAACAAATTCCTGATACAGAGAATGAAAGAGAAGACCGGCTGCGAAATCATCGTTCCGGAGCCGGCCATCGTCGAATACAAGGAAGCGCTCATCTTCGCGTTCCTGGGCGTGCTGTATATGTTGGACCGCCCTTCCTGCCTGTCGTCAGTGACCGGTGCCGCCCGTGACAACATCGGCGGCATGCTGTTCAAAGTGTGACAGACGCTCCTGCATGTTCCGGCGGAGGCAGTCGGCATACCAGCGGATTTCAAAAGTATGGTAGTTCCCCTCCTGGAAATAGGGAGGGCGCACGTAGTCGGTGCTTTCATAGCCGCTTACCAGCAGGTAGTGCGTGGCAGGGTCCAGGCGGACGGTGAGCGAATCGCAGAAGACGGCCGACGTCGTGTCGGTGCACCAGTTCACCGGATTGATGCCGATGCAACTCGTGCCGTTGAATACCTGATTGGCGTCGGAGGGAGACCTCACCGACTGGTAGCAGACGGTGACGCCGGTGTCGGCCGCCCCTTCTGCCGGGACGATACGGCTTTTGGCGGCCTTGCGGTCTTCCGGCGTGACGGGCCAGCCGATGATATAGGCGGCCACCATGCGGGAATATACGCTGTCCGGCATGGCTTTGAGGAGTTCCAAGGTCATCTGCGCCCCCTGGCTGAAACCGGCCAGGATGAAAGGTTTCCCCTTGTTTTCGTGGGCCATGTAGTAGTCGAACGCTGCACGGATATCCTGCAAGGGAACGGCCACGCGCGAGCGCACATCCTCTTGCGACAGATAAGTTTCCAGGGTCATCTGCCGATAGTAGGGTCCGTAGAAATTCAGTTTTCCGTCGCTCAGGAGGCGGTCAACGCCGTTGTATTCGGCCAGCAGCGCTGCGCGGTCGGCCGAATCGGTGACGGAGGCGAAATGCCGCACGCGTCCGTCCTTCAGGGCCCGGTCGGCCACCTCGGTGGAACTGATGTAAAACAGGTCGGCCCCGGTGCCGCGGTCCAGGTGGTACCAGTTGGCGGGAAGGGTATAGTCCGGGATTTCCGGAGTCACCAGGGACGCTTTCCTGCCGCAGGCGACGACAGCCAGCGCAACCAGTAGCAGCAGTCTATTCTTCATACAGCAAGTATTTGTGTCTGAGCGCTTTGAAAGCCTCCACTTCCGGCTGCCAGCGTTCCCGGATTTCGGCGGTGCTGCAGCCTTCCTCGATCATCTCGCGTACCCATTGGACTCCCAGGAGTTTGTCGAAGAAAGGGGAGAAGAAACCTTCGGCCTGCCCCTTTTCCCGGAGGATGGAGTAGGCATCGATGACGTAGGAGAGGTCCAGGCCGATGGTCCGGGCGTCCGGCAGGGCCGAAAGATCGACCCCGTAGCAGATCTGCCCTTTCAGGGGCGGGTCCTGCGCGCCGGGCCGGCTTTCCGGGGTGAAGTGGTAGGCGTACCTGCCTTCCATGGCGGGATGTCCGTACTGCTGGAAGGGTTTGTCGGTACCGCGGCCCAGGCTCACGACCGTGCCTTCAAACGGGCAGAGGGAAGGGTAGAGGTAAATGGCCTGCAGGTTGGGCAGGTTGGGACTGGGCGGCGCGGGAATTTCGCAGGGCGTGCCGTGCGTATAGTTCTTGCACAGGACAGAGGTGACCTTGCACCGGTTGCCGGCCTCCGTAAGCCACCCTTCGCCCTGCGCCATGCCCACCAGTTCGGCCAGCGTGAGCCCGTGTACCACGGGGATGGGCAGATGGCCCACCCCGCTTTTCAGGGCCATGTCCAGAACCGGCCCGTCCACATAATGCCCGTTGGGGTTGGGCCGGTCCAGGATAATGACTTCCTTTCCGTGCTCGCCGCAGGCATCCACCAGGTGGCAGAGGGTGATATAATAGGTGTAGAACCGGAGCCCTACATCCTGGATATCCACCACCAGCACGTCAAAACGGGACATATCCTCAGCCGACGGGTGCACCTCTCCGCTGTTTCCGTAGAGGGAGAGGATGGGAACCCCGGTTTCCGGGTCTGTGCCGTCGCTGACGCCGGCGCCGGCATCGGCTTTGCCGCGGAAACCGTGCTCGGGAGAGAAGATGGCGGTGACATTCACCTGGTTTTCCAGCAGAATGTCCACCAGATGACGGTCTCCCACCAGGCCGGTATGGTTGCTGAAAACAGCCACCTGACGACCTTCCAGAAGGGGCAGATAGATTTCCGTGCGGGTGTCTCCGTTTTGCAGGGGAGACTGGCAGCCAAGCAGCAGGGCGGCGGCGAGCCAATAACAGAGAGTGCGAAGTTTCATGGTATTAACCGATTGGTATAATGAGTTTCAACAGGATGTTCCGTCCCATGTTGTGGATGCCGATGTTCTTGAACCGGCTCAGGTGCGGGATGTAGGCCTCGTCGGTGAGGTTGCTTCCCATCAGCACCGCCGACGCCCATTTCCGTCCCTTGATGACGATGTCGGTTCCGGCCGATGCGCCGAGGAGCGCATAGGCAGGCGTGGCCGTTTCGGTGTCGTCCTTTCCGTAGAAATGGTTCTGGCGGAAATTCCAGTCCAGGTTGACGGCGACGTAGGCGTTGCTGAAGAGGTGTCCGTCATGGGTGAATTCATATTTGATTTCCGAAAACAGGCGGGGTGCCGGAATGAGCGGGAGGTCGTCGCCGGCCGACTCGTGCGCATAGACGCAGGAGAAGGCCGTCCCCAGGTGCAGGCTGTGTATCGGGTGGACATCCAGGGAAACCTCGGCGCCTTTCAAGTGGGCGGTTCCGCTGCGGAAGGCATAGACGGGAAGGTTTTCATCGGCGTATTCTCCGGTGCGGCCGGCAAAGATGTAATTGTCGATCCGGCTCAGGAAGAAGGCCGATGTCACGGATACGTATTTGGAGGTGAAATCCAGTCCTACGTCTCCCTGAAGGCTGTATTCGGGCTTCAGGTCCCGGTTCCCCCTCTCGTAGCGGAAGGTGCCTTCGTGTTCTCCGTTGGACCCGAGCTCCGACAGGTTGGGCGCCCGGAAACCGCGGGCGGCATTGAGACGGAGGGTGAAATGTTCCCCCAGCGGGCGGACGGCGCCGATACTGCCCGTGAGGCCGCTGAAACGCCTTTGGAAGGCGACGAAACGCTCTTCGAGGGCTTCGCTGGACAGCCAGCGGATATCTCCGCGGAGGCCTCCGGAAAGGGTCCATTCGCCCAGGCTCTTTGATGCTGTGGCAAAGATGCCGGCATCGGCCAGCCGGTAGGCGGGGATGAGGTATTCGTCTCCGAGGTTCTCCGACTGCTGAAACATCCCGCCCACTCCGGCGGAGAACTTCCAGCCGTAATCCATTTGGGCCTGGTATCGGACGTCGTAGTTGACGGTGTTCAGGCGGAAGTCCAGTCCGGCTTCCGAATCGCTTTCTTCATATTCCTGCCGGCGGTTCTGCTGCCAGCCCAGGAGAATTTTCAGGCTGCCGGGTCCCATGTTTACCGTATTGTCGCTCACCACTTTGTAGTGACGGACGTGCTGGAAGGGAAGCGCCGGGGTGTAGCCGAAGTTGCTGCCTTCCCCTTCCACCATCCCGGGGGTGAGATGAAAATAACTGGCGGTCAGGCGGCTGTAGCCCCAGGAGGCGTTCTTTCCCACCATGGCCTGCGCCGCCCGTTCGCGGAAGCCGGAATTGGAGACGCGGCCGTCGGCCTTGTTGCGGTAGGCATGGGCGTATTTGTCGGAGAAGCGGGCGTTCCAGACCCAGCCGCTGTGATTGCCCCGAAGACCCAGGGAATAGGCCAGAAGGCCGTTGTTGCTCTGGTATTCACCGGAGAAACTGCCGCTGACCGTTCCCGGCATGGCCTGGGGCTCCGGGCGGAAGATGATGACTCCCGCCAGGGCGTCGGAACCGTACATGAGGGACGCAGGCCCTTTGAGGATTTCCACGGAGTGGACGCCGGCTCCGTCAATTTCAATGCCGTGTTCGTCGCCCCACTGCTGCCCTTCCTGACGGATTCCGTTGTTCACCACGACTACGCGGTTGTAACTGAGGCCGCGGATGACGGGCTTGGAAATGCCGCCGCCGGTGGTGATTTCCGCCAAACCGGGCTCACGGGCGATGGAACTGATGATATTGGTGGAAGCGCGGGACATCAGGTCGGTGGCCTGTACCACGGTAATGGGGGAGGACATTTCCCGGATACGGGTGTCTCCCACCAGGCCTGTGACCACGATTTCGTTTAATTCCAGGTGTTTATAAAAAATATCGGTAGAATCCGGGCGATTCTCCTGAGCGGCCGCAGCCATGCATGCGCAAAGCAGCAGCCCTGTATGAAGGGTTCTTTTCATGCTGTTTTAATAAATAAAGTTCGTTGGTGATTAGATAAACGGGAAGATAAAACAGGATGAAACCGGCGGGGCCCGGGATGCATTGTGCCGAGGCGTGGCATCGACCCTTGCAGGGGAAATATACTGCTCACAGTCCTGCAGATGCAGGGTGAACGAACTTACATGCTGGCTGGGGACGGGGAGGCAGGCCAATCCCATGAAATGGCAGACAAGGCACTCGGAGAGGGTTCCGCCGTCCGTGATGTGCCCGGAATGGTGCTGATGGGCCACGCAGTCGTGGCAGGAGAGCGCGGTGTCGGCCTGATGATGGTGGTGAAAAGGTGCGAACAGGAATATCGGCAGGATGACCGACAGAAGGAAAACACTCTGGATGTTTCTTTTCACAATGCGAAGGTACGAATTTTTTATTATCTTTGCGGAATTAAAGAGAAAATAACGCTAAACTATAAATCTAATTTTATCAAAATGAAAAAATTAATGTGCATGATCCTGCTGTTGGCCGGTTTTACCGCCATGGCGCAGGAGAAAGAGAAAGAAATGAAGAAGGGCTGGAGTTTCGGTGTGCTGCCCACTGCCACGTATTCCGTAGATAACGGTTTTCAGGCGGGCTTGTTTGGTGATGTCTACTATTATGGTGACGGTTCCACCTATCCGGATCCCATGCATAAGATCAGCTGGGAAGGCTCGTTCTTCACACACAGCCACCGAATGCGTTTCTACCTTGCCTATGACTCCAAGTACCTTATCCCCAACATGCGCGTTAACGCATCCGTGACCTATGTGGGAGACCCCTTGTATACCTTCTGGGGCTTCAACGGTCCTGCCGCTGTTCAGGATTACGATCTTTGGTCAAATCGCCACACCGGCGTGGGCAACCATCTCAACTATTATGGCATGAGCCGTGATATGCTGCGTGTCCTTGCCAATTTCCAGGGCCGTATTACGGACAATTTGAACTGGGCAGCCGGTGTCAACTTCTGGTACTGGAAGATGGGCGCCATGAGGGATAACGGCGTAAAGAAAGTTGGCAGTGAAACGTTTGGCGAACCCCAGAAATACAACACTGACGTTACCCTCTTCAATAGATATGTCGCGCTTGGCGCCATTCACGAGGATGAGAAGAACGGCGGTCTTGCACTTGAGTTGAATGCCGGTGTGGTATACGACACTCGCGACATCGAGGCTGCTCCCAACAGGGGTATATGGGCCGAGGCCTACCTTAACGGCAATGTGCTTCAGCACCAATATCTGAAGGCATGCGTGTACTTCCGTCACTACATCAGCATCCCTATTCACATTCCCGCCGGTGAGCCCGTGTTTGCATACCGTCTGGCCTGGCAGCAGACACTTGCTGGAGAGACTCCTTTTTATATGATTCAGAATGTTCCGCTGCTTGTACAGCGCAACATGATTTCAGAGGGTTTCGGCTCTTCCAATACAATCCGTGGTCTTCGTGAAAACCGTATCCTTGCAGAAGGTATGGCATGGGTTAACACTGAACTCCGTGTGAAGTTGGTGAACTTCAAGCTTTTCAACCAGTACTTCTACGTTGCCCTCAACCCGTTCTTTGACGGCGGTATAATCACTAAGCCATACAGGACGGATGTCATGAAGGGTATTGTGACTGATCCTGCACTTGTGGCATACGATTTCAGCTCATACAGGAATTACCTTGCAAATACCCCCAAGGAGGCCAAAAACAAAGAAAGGTTTGATGCTCTCCATGATGCAAGTTACAACGGCACCATCTACGACGACGCCAACCTCAAGAAGTTTATCTACAGCGCCGGTGCAGGTCTTAAGATTGCCATGAACCAGAACTTCATCGTATCTGCAGAATTTGCAAAGTGTTTCACCCCTGGCCTTGACGCAGGCCTCTGGATTGGTATCGGCATTAACTATCAGTTCTAAGCCATGAAAAAGTTCATCCATATCTTCACCATCGGCCTCGTGGCCCTTTCCCTGAACGCCTGCGTCGCCGGCAAGTTCATGTCCAATTACGCCCTGAAGC
>Ga0247608_10003604_pt1 | contig 17938 bp, 18 predicted proteins | sample 176DNAGHGlowgp2_FD_193490 | JGI IMG/M metagenome (GOLD analysis project Ga0247608, IMG submission 193490) | Sheep rumen microbial communities from Palmerston North, Manawatu-Wanganui, New Zealand - 1766 DNA GHGlow gp2 | ecosystem: Host-associated > Mammals > Digestive system > Stomach > Rumen ... | reverse complement strand
GAAAATAGGTTTAACTCTAACGATTTCATATTTTTCACCTAAATGTTTATCATTTTGGAGCATGATAACTTCAATAGTTCTGTTAACAGACAATCTTTTAGCCATTTCTAGACACTAAAAAAATAAAGGAAAATATCAGTAAAGGACTATACTGATTCCTGATAAAAATGCAAAGGTTTTTTTGCAAAAATAAAAATTTTGATTATAATTCAAAATGTCAGAATTTTTACTATACTTTGTGAAAACTTATGGTAGATACAGAAAATTTAGAGAACTTAAGTGAAAAAGAAAGGGAAGAACAAGCTATTGTTATGCGTTATCTTTCTCTATTTAATGAATTAGATAAATATTTTGATACATTAGTAGAAACTGATAGATTTATGCCATATAACGATAAACTTAAGCAAATCAGTGAATGAAAATTTGCTATTTCTTGGTTTGTAAGATTACATTTGAGTGAATTGAAATATTTTGGAGAACTTAGAAATCATATTGCTCACGGATTGAAAGTAGATGAATATCTTTATGCTATTCCAACTGAACGTGCCATAAATAAGCTTTCAGAATTTATTGAAAAAATTGTAGAGCCTCCTTTATGTATAGATTATTTCAGAAAGGAAGTTTACTCTGTTCATCTGTGAGATAAGGTTTCAGAAGTCTTGAAAAATATAAAATCTGACTGATACACATATATTCCAGTTTATAATGATGAAGAAGAATTCCTATGAGTTATCACAGAAAGCTGAATCCTTCAACGAATCGCAAATGAAATGTTGGATCAGAATTTTATCGATTTATCCAAAGTTAGGGTAGAGCATTTGCATATTTCCACAGCGATAAAAGATTATATGTTTGTGAGTAGTAATATAAATATGTATCAAGCCGACGAAATTTTTACCACTAGAAAAAGAAAGTGAAAATGACTTGGTGCAATGTTTATTACCAAAAACTGAACTTCAAAGGAAAAAATAATCTGAATGATGTCATGAAACGATATAGCATTGATTGATGATTTCGTGATGTAAAGTTAAGTACAAAAATAAAAAATCCGCATCATTGATGCGGATTTTCTCTAAACATCTATTACAATATTATTCTTCATCTAAATCATCAAATAAGTGAGTTACCTGTCATGCTGATTTGCGAGGTTCTGATTGTTGTGAGCGATTCTCTTCTACAATATTTATAATTTTTGCTCTTTTTGTAGATTTTGATGACATTTTTCGCAAAGTTATGAAACTCCAAACTAATCATCCTAGTAATAATAATCCATCTATAAGAACTTGACCGTTTATTAATCAAATTTTTTGAGTTACACCACTAGCTATTGAAACATTTACTCAATCCATTACTCACATAAACACACTCACTATAATCCATAAAAGCAAGAAATCTACAAGAGGTTCATCTTCACGTAGTGAACATAATTGAGTAACCCAATTTTTAAAAGATATACTTAAATTTCGACAGAATAATCCGATCATTGCAATCAAAATTACTAATGATGATTTCCATAACATTCACGAGAAAAAAAACCAAACTCTTGATCCATTAGCATTCACGATTGGGAAAAAGAATAGACAAAACGCTAATATAACCAAATATAGGACAAACCATTTTTTTGAGTTTTTATAGTTGGAAAATCTAGTATATAACTTTGAAAAAAAATTCTTAGCCTTTTTTAGAAAATCTTTAGATTTCATTTTTGTAAGTAATAAGTAAGTAAAAAAACCAATTACAAGATATTAATATTTTTTAAATTATCAAGTGATATTTATAGAAAAATCATATATCTCATTCACATAAATAGCTATATATTTTCATCCGCAAAAGTAAAGGAGAATTTTTGGTAAAATGAATAAGAATTTTGATTTTATGATTTTTTAGAGTACAATATAGTGTTATTAGATTTTATTATACGACAATCATATTATGTATATCCCAGAAGAAGTATTAGATAATATAAACACCTTAGCAGAAGAGGGAAATTATGAAGAGGCAATTTGAATGGTAAATGAAATTCTTGCTCGTGATCCAAAAAATGAAGATGCTTTGCTAATGATTGCAGATGTCTTATATCGTCAGTGAAATATAGATGGAGCAGATAAAGCTGTAGAGTTTTTGAATTATACCAAAAAAGACGATCCATTATGATTGTATATTAAATGATTACTAGAAATGGAAAAAAATAATCGAAAAGAAGCATGCACACATCTAAAAAAAGCAATGAAATTGACCAATAATGAGAATTACGAAATAGTTCGTTGTTATGGATTGAGTGAATATCGATATGGAAATCGTGAAAAATGAAGGAATTTACTGAAACAAGCATTTAAGCATAATTCACTAGATGCAGAAGTTATTTATAATATTATTCAGCTTTCAATTTTGGATGGAGATTATGAAGAATCTCAAGAAATGACAAGTTATTATTATGATAATCATGCAAATTTGAAAACTGTAGACAAACCAATAGAATGGTATGATAAAAAAATAGCATTATTTGATAAATTCATGAAGTGAAAAGAGCGTTTTAATTTAAATATTTGATAGCTTACATAAAATAATTATATTTATATTTTATCCCGTATATTAAGATAAAAAATGGACTTAAAAAAAATCGATTTAAAGAAAATTAATCTTGGAAAAGTAAAAACGGTTTGGCAAAAAAGAAAGATTGCTTCGACTAAACCATTTATTGATGATGTAAAGTCAATTTTCCGTGCATATAAGTGACAAATCATTTGGATAAGTATTTTATCTGGATTCTTACTATTTTTGCTCAATATTTTATTGGGAGTTTCTATGTATGGAAATACTCTTAATGATGGGTTGAAAGATAAACTATGAATGTATTTCTACTTAAAGGATGATGTAGAAAGTGAGAGTCAGATGTATAAACAGGTTCTTAGACTAAAAGATAAACTTGAATGAGAATGATTGCAAGTAACGTTTTTGACCAAAGAGGATGCTATGGATTTTATGATGAAAAGATTACCAGAACTTACATGAAGTTTAGAAAAATTCTGATTGAATAATCCATTACCAGCTACACTTTATGTAACATTTTCAGATAAATCTCAATATACGATTCTGCAGGATGTAATGCTCGAAAATAAAGATATAATTCTGAATGTTCAAGATCTGGATCAATTAGATAACTTGGAACAGCAAGAAGCTAGAATTGTAAATATTATCAAACTTTCAAATTTCGTGCAAATACTAGCTACAACGCTAGTTATTGTAATTGCTATCGTTATTGTTTCATTCGCAATATTCTTCTTAAGAACCATATTTACTGTATTCTGGCAAGATATTCAGGTGAAGAAATTACTTTGAGCCAATAAATCTCAGATTATTATGCCATTCTTATGGTTGATATTTTATGCCATAATTTGATGATTCTGAATCTCTTTAGCCCTAACATGAATTTCATTATGAGTCTTTGACTATTATATGGCACAATTATTCTGAACGACACTTACATCAAGTCTATTCTCTAATTGGATATCTATTTTATGACTATTTATACTAGAAATTATGTTGATTATTTCGCTTTTGATGGGTATATCCTATGCATTCGTTTCAAAATTACACAAAAAACTAAAATAATTTTGTATTCCTAGCTAGATTTATTTAATTAGATATGTTGTTCTTTTCTAAGAGGACGTTTCATTATTTGTTTTAACATATCTGATGGTTTTGCATTCTCGTAAATAATTAGATATAGTGAATGTAGTATAGGTAGCTCTAAATTGTATTTTTGAGCAATTTCTTCTATGGCTCAAATAGTAGCCAATCATTCAACAGTAGTTTGATTATTTTTCAGAAATTTTTTTGCAGAATTATCTTTTCATATTTGGTATCATGCTTGGAAATTCCTAGATTCATCAGATGAACAAGTAAGAATTAGATCTCATAATCCAGTTAATCATAAAAAAGTTTCATGTTTTGCTCATAGGGCGTCTCAAATTTTAGCCATTTCTCTCAATCATCGAGTGATTAAACTAGCTTTTGTGTTTTCTCCATATCCGAGTCAAGTAATTATTCAGCTCCCTATCGCTAATGCATTTTTTATGGATGAATACAGCTCAGCTCAGATTACATCAGTGTGAGTATATAGTCTGAAATAATCGTTAGAAAATAAAGCTTGGACAAATAGTGCTTCATTTTCATTTTTTGATACAGAACATATGCATGTGATATTTTTTTCTACGACTTCCTTGGCAAAGCTTGGTCATAATATAGAAACTAGTCATCTATGTTTAGGAAAAAATTCATTTACAATTTGTTGTATGGTTTTATTATTGGTTAATCATTTTGTTGCACAAATAAAAAAATAATTATCAGAATCCTTTATATCTTTAATCTCTTCCAATACAGTAGATACAAATTTACTTGGTACAGCAATTAACAAATAGTTAGAAAAATTCAGAGCATCTCCCAATTTATCGGTTGCTTTCACTTTTTTATCTATTTTTTCCCCATCTAAGTATTTAATAGATGTGTGTGATTTATTTATTTCATTTGCAATATCTTGCTCTTTAGCATACACCAAAACATCATTTCAATTATATGCTAATACATCACAAAGTGCTAGTCATCGGCTCCCAGATCAAATAACGGATACCTTCATTTTAATGGATTAAATAAAGATTGACTGTTATCTTTTCTTTTTCTGTACTTTTTGTTTTTTATCTCAATAAGCTTCAGAAAACATTGCATTAATTTTACCTTGGCTCATGTTCTTTACATTTGAATATTGATTTCTTTTCTTCGGTTTCTTCGCTTCGTGAGTGGAAGATTTTTTTGTATTCGTGAATCTTTTATTTTTTTCATTATTGTTTTCAATCTCATCATCAGTTGGGAATCTCTGATTTTTTTTCGACTTCTTCACTTCATCATATTTACTAACGTGTTTTTCTCGTTTACGAACTCATTTGTTTGTGTAAGGATTCCTTTCAGTTTGATTAGATTTTCTAGATTTTTTTACTGGCATTTCTTCTTCATAGTCATCTCATGGCTGAATTGATTCGAGTCCTGCATTTGTTACATCTTCTTCATTATATTTTACAAAAATATCACGTTCTTTTCAGCTTTCTCAACGGTTACGATATTTAATCACGATAGGTACTCCGATGAATCCAAAATTTTTTCTGATGCTATTTTCCACTCGCTTTTTAAACGCAAAATTAGCACGAGCTTTATGGTTTACAAAAACTATAAAAGTCGGAGCATCTACTGCAATTTGAGTAGCATAAAGAATTTTACAGATTTTATTTTTTGGAAAACGAGGAGGACGCTGAATCATTTCATGTTGTAGAGCTTCATTCAAATCTCTGGTTGCGATTCTTTTGGTGTTTTCTTTCTGCAAAATGGAAACGAATTTCATCACATCATCGATTCATTCTCATTTCGTAGCAATCATAGGAACAATCGGCAGATATTTAGCAAAATCCAAATAAGTCTGAGTATTTTTTATCATTGCCTCTATGGCTTTTGGGTTGACTTGGTCGACTTTATTCAACACAAAAATCATAGGTAAAGCGAGCTGATGAACTTCCTGCAATAATGTCATATCACGGTGAGTGATTCATTGTGTACAATCTACCATAAAAATCACTACAGGACGTACAAATTCAAGCATCGCTTTGGTCTTATCATAAGCGATTTTCTCGATTCAGTGAATTTTTCAGCGTTTTTTAATCCCGGCTGTGTCGTAAGCTACGTAATCTCTACCTTTTCGTGAAAAATTTCCAGCAACGTAATCTCTGGTAGTTCATGCAACATCAGCAACTTTTGCGAGAGGCTTTCAGACTAACGTATTTAGTAATGTAGACTTTCATGCATTAGGTTTTCATAGAATAGCAAGTCAAATCCTGAATGGCTCTACAGATTCTTCTTCATCTTTATGAGTTTTTTTTCGTTTATTATAGAATGAATTAATCTGGCTTTCAATAGTATTCAGATTTCTTTCTTTCTTGGCTGAAACACCAATTACGCTAGATAATCATAGAGTGTAATAATCAGAAATTGCCATTTCAGTTTCAGATTCTTTTCGTTTTATATCTAGTTTATTGATTATCAGAATTGTGGAATCTTGCTTCTTTTCTTTTCTAATCAGTTCGAGAATATGATGCTCTTTTGCAGTGATTCATACACTATCATCTATCAAAAATAGAAGTAAATCTGACTCTTTGATGATTTGTTCAATATATTCTAGTTCTTCTGTAAAATCGAGCAAACCTGGAGAATCAAAAAAAGTATAAATTCAATTATCAGTTTCAACTTTATGTTGAATAATGTCGGTTGTAGTCCCCGGAATATCGGTTACAATTGCACGAAATTGTCCAATCAATCTGTTGAAAAGAGTGGATTTTCATACATTTGTGGCTCATACAAGTCAGATTTTCATTATTTCATCGTGTGGTAGATAAATTGATAAACTTAATTATATTTATTTCCCAAATAAAAGCAAACAATAAGGCTTGAGTTGTTTTTTATATTGACTTTATATAAAAAATACTTATATTTAATGAGTAAATAAAACTTCAAAATTATGATTTACTTAATTTGGTTCCTTTTTATTTGCTGCGGAGTAGCAAATGGTATTATCTATGAAAATGTGTCTACTCCCGCGAGGTATGGCTACATGTCAATCGTAATCGTCGTAGCGATAGCTTTACTTATCGTTCATCGTATTTATACCCGAAATTGGGATAGTCCAATTGATGAAGGCGATAAACATTATCCTACGATTTTTACAGAGTCTTTCGCAATTCTGTTTCTTGTAGCAATTGCTTCATTACTATTTGCACAGTCATCTGGTGTTGTATGGGGAGCTTTTATCGGTGCGATGACAACATTAGTGTCAGTTTCTATTGCCTCCGTATGGGAGATGCATTACACGTAAAAATATTGGCGGTCCATATTGGATTGCTAATTTTTTTATAATGACTTATTCTAAATTTGTTTATCTCTTGCTTTCTATATTCAAAAATTTACTCTGATTATATAGTCAGATTTTATCCCTTAAATCGTAAAAGATGAAAACTGTCCTTATGATTGTAGCAAATAATGGATTTCAGGATCATGAATTTTCTGCGACTTATGAGGCTTTACAGGAAGCTAATTCTCAGATTACTATTGCAGCAGGTAGAAAAGGGCAGTGTGTATGAGTCTTTGGACAAAAAATAGAGGCAGCCTACGAACTTTCAGATATAAAATGAGATAAATTTGAAATGGTAATTTTTATTTGATGATGAGGATGTTTAACTCAATATTTGCATAATTCAGATTATTTACGCATAGCGCAGGAGGCAAAAAAACTCTGAGCAATATGTATAGCTCCAATGGTAGTTAGTGAAAGTGGAGTATTCAACTGAAAAATAGTTACATCACGAGATGATGAATGAATACAGAAAAATTTCATAGAAAATTACGGTTGAGTACGAAAAGATGAAATGGTAATTCGTTATGGAAATATTATTACTGCTAACTGACCAGAATCCGCAGAAATGTTTGGGACAGAATGTGTAAAATTACTCGAAGAATAATTTTTACATTCATTCTGGTAGCTTTGTAGCTTTTGCAGAAAATGATATTTTGAAGCTGATTTTAGAAGATATAATAATAAATATAATTCAATTCAAAAACATTCGAGTAGGAATATTCTTTATGAAACCATACAAGAATCCAAAAGTTTGAATCATAGTATTTTCTATAAAACTTAAAGCCTGAATTCCATCAGCTTTTAGAGCAATATAAGGTCATATCACAAAACTTAGCACGGTAATCGGAATCAAAAGGATGAAATATAATTTTTCTGTAGAAGAGCGTGTACTAAATGAGACTTGAATTTGTCCACATGCATATATTAACCAAATTAATCCAGCAAACAGTAATAAAATCAAAGTTAACTGACTTGCTGATAAAAAATTAGCATATTTTTCATATGAAATTCACAAAAAAGATGAGCTTGATGACGCCATCAACCAATTTACTCACAGATGAATTAAATTTCAGAATGCATAGCATGTAATTCCAGCTAAATAATTCCCAATTATCACCTTTGCCATTTTATCTATTCACATCAAAACTGCTCAAAATGCAATGGCGATGTAAACTGCTAGAATTACGTATCAAATCCAATCCATTTTATTCATAGAGAAATAAAATATTGATTTATGATTTTCATTATGTACTATAATGTTTGTTAGAAAATATGCAAATCCTTTTGCATAATCACATTTATTCTCAAGATAAAATAAATGTTATCCAAACTGTTAAACAAGAAAAAAAACTGATTTACTTTGATAGAACTTCTTTTAGTTTGCTCAGCTTTTGCTATTTTGGTTAGTGGAGTAATTATTGCCATAAATAGAGCTTACTCATTCATGAATGATACCAAATTAAGGATAAAAGCTACAAATTTTGCCAGAGAATGAGTAGAAATGATGTTTAATATTAGAGATACAAATTGGAGGAGACATTCCTGAGAGAGAGATACATATTGGTTAAATGTATGAACATGAGGTAGTAATTTCAAGGAATGACTATATGTACTTAAAGAATGAATAACAGAATCAGGAGATAAGTATTTTTATGCAGATAGAATAAGTGATTTCACATCTACAGAAGAATATGATAAATTTTATAACGATGATGATTCCTTTCGAAGACATATATGAGATTGAGACCTTACTTATGGTGGTTTAACGAGACTTCAATTTGAATGAGACTATAATTATATGGAATATGTAGATGGAGAGCGAGAACCACAAGTATGAAGAATTCAGGACTTATTATTTAATGAAACAGAATTTTATAGAATGGTACGCGTATTCGGAGTTTTTTGTAAAGAAGAAGATAGCCCAAATGTAACATCAACAGCATGTCCCAATAAATCATCTCCAAAAGAAATGCGTTTTTGTGTAAAGGTTTTCTATACAAATGGTTCGGCAAGAAGTTCATCTGAGCTATGTAGTATAATGACAAATTTTATGGAATAAATATCTAATTTGAAATGCAGATTACGGGGATACAGCAGACAACATTAGTTGATTATCCATGAAAAGTCGCAAGTATAATTTTTACAGCGGGATGTCAGTTCCGCTGTCCTTTTTGTTATAATCCGCAAGCTGTACTTCCAGAACTAATCGCACGTTATCGTGACCAACATATTCCAGAAGAAACTATTTTTAATTTTCTAAATCAGAGAAGGGGACTTATTGATGGAGTTAGTATATGTTGATGAGAACCAACTTTACAGCCAGACTTATATGATTTTGCTCATAAAATCAAACAGATGTGATTTTGTGTGAAGTTAGACACGAATGGACGTGATGTAAATATAGTAAAAAAGATGGTAGAAGACTGAATACTAGATTATGTAGCAGTAGATCTGAAATGACCATTATCAAATTACGAAAAATGGTCATGAATTGTAGAACTTTGAGATTTTTTAGAGAATTACAAAGAATTGTTAAGTTTCCTCAAATCATGAGTAGTCGACTACGAATACCGTTCTACATTGATAAAATGATTTCATACAAAAGATGATTTAGATGAAATGTGAATGTATTTACAGTGAATCAAGGCTCGATATCTCCAAAATTATCTACCAGAAGAAACATTGGATCCAAACTTTGTAGGTGAGCCATTTACTGGAGTAGAACTTCAGGAACTGAAAAAAATAGCTAGCCAATACGTAGACTTCTGCTCGGTTAGATGATAATAAATGTTATTTTAATATAAGCCAGAATTAATATTCTTTTATAGGGAAAATACCCAAAAGTGCATTCAGTCAGTTAACTGCTAATGCTCTCATTTCATCTTCTCCTGGATAACAATATACAGGAGCGATTTTTTTAACGCGATTGGTAATTAGTTCACATATTCGTTTACTATTTGCAATTCCTCATGTTAATAATATAGCATCAACATTTCATTCTAGGACTGTCATCATAGCTCATACATATTTAGCTACTTGATAACAAAATGCCTCAATAATAGATTTATAGTTTTCGTCTCAATCAAGAGCTTTAAGCTCAATTTCATATGCATTATTTGTACCCAAAAATCAGACCATTCACCCATTTCAATTAATTAATTTCATCATTTCAGCTTCTGTATATTCTCAGCTATAACATGCATGAATTACTTCATCTATAGGCAATGTACCAGCCCTTTCAGGCGAGAATGGTCATTCTCATCATAGAGCCTGATTTACATCAACAACCTTTCATTTTTGGTGAGCTCATATAGACACTCATCATCACATATGGACAATAATCAGATTTAAATCTTCATATTTTTTTCATTGGTCTTCTGCGAATTGACGTCAAATAGCCTTCTGATTTAATGCATGAAAAATTGAAATTCTTTGGAATTTTGGATGTCATGAAATACGGGCAACGTCAGACAATTCATCTACAACCACTGGGTCAGCAATAAATGCTCTAGCATGTTCAGATATTTTTGCCAAATCATTTGCAATCAATGCTCATAGATTACTTGCGTGTTGCTTAGCTTTTGGAGAGAGTAAATCGTTTACCATAGTCTCATTTACTTCATAAACTCCAGATGGAATAGGTCTCAAAAGACCTCATCTTCATACGATTGCATCAAAAGATTCAATTTCATATCAAGCTTCTTTCAGTTTTTTTATAATCATATCTCTACGAAACTGAAACTGTTCAGGTATGGATTTAAAATCTTTTAATTCATCTACAGAATGTTTGATGTTTTCCTTGAAAACCTCTTCTTTATCCTTGAAAACGGAAATTTTGGTAGAAGTAGATCATGGATTGATTACGAGAATATTTAGAGATTCCATAATAAATATAATAAATCATAAAAAACGCTATAATGCAGGATTATATATACTTCATAAATGTTTTATTTTGTAATTTTCTTAGCTTCCAAATAGTATCTTTTTTCATCAGCTTCTCACATTGAGAATGTTTTCCTTGGTAATGCTCAGTCCACAACAACAGTTTTAAAGAAATCTGATTTATCCATTATTGGGAATAAAATTCCAAAATTTCCATTTTCTCTTCCGAGTCTTTCTACCACATCATCTCAGTGAACATAATCGATTTTTGAATGAGAATGATCTTTTAGATATTGATCCAAGAATGCTTGCATATTTCCAACTTCCAAATTTAATTTAGGATTTACGATTCAGAATAAGTAATAACTAGACTTAGATATTCATCGACAATAATGTATTTCAGGTGTGGATTCTTTCATATTTTGCATCAATTCTTCTTTCGTATTATATTCTTCAACCTTTAAATCTGATCCGATACTTCTAAAGAATCTTCACATATCTTCCACAAAGCTATTTTCTTCTACATTAAATAATACACGGTGAATAGGTTCAAAAATAATCCCTTCATCATGAACGTTGTTTATTTCAACCAATGCAAATCTTGCAGGGTCATTTAGCTGTTCTTCAGGACTTAGAGTTTTTTTCTTTTCTTCCCAGATAGCTTTTGCAGTAGCAAAAGAGTGATTTCCATCTCACATCGCAAAAAGCAAAACTCCTAAATCTTCAGTTAATCCATATTTTTCTTTGAAAGTTTCAGAATTATTTAATTTCCTTAATCAATTAACAACTTGCATGATAGTTTCTTCATCGTTGATTTTCCATCATTTGATATGACCACCATTCATCATCAAATCAAAATCGTAAAGCAGATTGTCATCTTTTACATTTGCTTTCAAAGGCTCTATTACTTGTTTCTCTGGATCATCAATCAATACCATAATATGAGGTAATTCAAAAATAGCATTTTTTCTAATTTCTACACGAGGAGGAATTCTTTCAATAATTGTTCATTCAGTAGCTCTAATCAAAGTTTGAGAACCTTTACTAAAATCATATCTTTCCAAGTCTAATGCCAAAATTAAACCTTTTCTTACAGGTACATGAGCAGTTTGTCTTTCAATATAAACAAATCACATTCATTGATTCTCTAAAATTCAATTTTTATCGTATTCATGCATAGTTTTTACGATATCATCAATTCTATCAGCTTTATCTCATCAATCCAAATAAATTTCTGGGAAGGTGATTTTCAAAGTAGATGGAGCATCTCCAACTATGTTTTTTACTTCATTCCAATATTCAGGCTGTGAAGTATATTGATCACAAGCTACTACGGCCCATTTAGTTAAATCTGTCCCTTTCTTTGGGAGATAAATCTCAGGCACTTTTACTCAGATTTCTTCGAAAAAGTCTTGCATGTTTATATGTCATAAAAAATAAAGAATTAGATAAGTATTTACAATTGTATGATTTTATATTGATATTTCAAATGAAAGAAATTTTAATATTTTTACAATGAAAAAAGTCTGATTTTTTTTGCATTTTCTTGTATTTATGATTATAATTAAGTGTTTATGTTTTACTTATTATCATGAAAAAAATAGACAGGTTTGTAATCATAGCATTTTGTATTATAATGTCAATTATGGCGATTATACCACTATGAGTATATGCACAACGCAAGATAGGTGAATATGATATATCACAAAATAATTCTGTTTTTAATCAAAATCCCATATGAGTTTTAGACAGTTTTCACAATAAAGCTAATAATAGCTCAAGTGATAGAGTTCAAAGAACAGATTTAGATACAATTTCTTCAGGTCCTTGTAAAGAATTAAGCGTGGATGGTAGGTTTACAATAACAAGAACATTATGTAATATAAAAGCAAGTGTTTGAGATTATTTACAGTATATAATGTATATAGGTCTAGCTGCAGCTACAATTCTATTGATTTGGAATGGATTTAAACTTGTGACGTCATCAGATAGAGAGAAACAGATGACAACCTTCAAAAAAAATCTTATTTATATTATTATATGAGTAGTATTATTGGTAGCATTCTATTTTATTATAGATGTATTTGTAAGTTTTGTAAATCTAGTTGCAGAATAATTTTATATCTTGTTAGGATAAAATGTATAAGTTAGTAAAAAAAATCTTATATACAATGATGCTCGGATTATTAATCTCAGTTTTTTGTATACTACCTTTAAATAATTTTACAGAAGCTACACCACCAAAATTTGATAGGAATTTTGCTTCAAGTTTGTCTGATTGGGTGCTAAAACCAAAAGATTTTTGAGTAGATAAGAATAATACACTGCGCGAAAATATCGTAAGTCTTTTTTATCCAGGAGGGGATGGAACGAACAATCTAATATATCAGGTAATAAGAGATTTAACTCTATGACTTATGATTGTATTTATTGTCCGAGCTTGAGCATCATTATTGTTTAGCAAAGATCCTAAAACCATGCAGAACACCCTACATACTTTTATTTACATATTATTATGAGGGGCTTTTGTTTATTGAGCAAACCGATTATTTTGATCAGTATTCAGTTTTGACTCTCAAGAATTTGTTGCATGAGAAAATTGATTAGCTTGAATGACAGGGGCATTAATTTGAGAAAAATCAGTATTCTTTTTTGTATTATCTGCCCTTAAAGCAGGAGCGTTTTTCTTTGCTATCGTGATGATTGTGATTACGTGAATTAGGGTTATATGAGCAGGTGATGGCGAAAAGTGAAAAAAACTTGTAAAATGACTAATCAACGTTATTGTGGCTTTGCTTATCATCAAATGAATTGATTTCGTTTATTATTTAGCCGCAGATAGTAGCAATTTCGTTGAGAATGCGTCTAACTTTATCATAAACGTTGCAAAAATATTTGGATATATTTATGGAGTAATTATTGTAATAATGATATTTGTTGCATGATACCTATATATCACTGACGGATGAAGTGGAAATAATTTCAAAAAGGCAAGTACAATATTGGTAAATATACTATTATCAGGATTAGTTTTATTCGCATTTTTATTAATCTTATATCAAGTATTTGCAGAATTTCAAACTTGATGAGATGCAGTAACATTATTGCTAAATCCAGCTATGATGTACGTATAAAATTATTATCATAAAAACTATAGGTCTATTCTAGATTGATAGATAGACCTTTTTTTCAAAATAACTCAATTTTCAATTGAAAAATGGAATAGGAATCGTACACATGAATATATGATTTTTTATTTCTCATAATTAAATAATTTTGGCTAGGAGAAGGAGAAGATCATCAAGATCAACATTCAGAATAAATAAATATCATATATGAATTGGATTTATGCTAATCGGAGTACTGTTCTTTTTTGCAAAACAATTTGCTCCAGATGCACCAATTTTATGACGATTTTCAGAAGCAACAAGTTATGCATTTGGAGAATCATGACTTGTAGTATTTTTTATACTATGTGTTTTAGTCTGACTTTTCATTCTTTTGAAAGGTTATTTGATGAAGACTCTGATTAAGCAGTTTGTCTGCCTAATGTTTCTTACATCTGCAGTACTAAATTTTCAAGCAATAGAAGAATGAAAAGATACTTTGGTAAATCGGACTCAGTCGATTCATCACGGATGATATTTTTCATGGCCAATTTATCGAGCTTTGGAAGCTATATTTGGACCAGCAAAATTAGCTATCCAAATTTTGATTATTTTAATGCTACTCGGAACAATCGCTCGAGTTTTCTATACACTTAATGTTAAGCTTCCTAAACTTCCAAAAATTAATGTGGAACGTGAACCAGCTCCAGCACCTGAGAAAAAGTCAGTGAAAGCTCCATATATTACTCGTGAATCTCAGACTTCCTCAGACTCAGATTTGCTCAAAAAACTCGAGCAAGCTACTTGAAAGAAACCGGCAACAGTTTGAGCTTGAGCAAACGTTGGTACTTCTGCTTCAGGTTCGCTACTCAAAGATGGATTCTCTTCATTATTCAGACAAAAAGTGGAGCAAAAGATACAGGAAAAAGAGCAGGCTAAACCTCGTCCACAGATTCATTTTGCATGAGATAAACCAACTTTTCCTACTTCACTTCTAGTTTCAAATCTTTCTGAAGCTCAACAGGTAGATGAAAAAGCTATCGTAGAAAAGGCTCAATCATTACAAAATAAATTAGCAGAATTCTGAATTTATATTTCTATTGAGTGATTCGATATCGGACCATCAGTAGTTCAAATCAGAATTAAATTAGCTGAATGAATCAAAATTTCAGCTATCACGAATCTGATGGATAATATCAAATTATCACTCCGCACGAAATCAGTCAGAATGGTTGCACCTATTCCATGAACTGACTGTATCGGAATCCAAATTCCAAATCCAAAACCAAAGACAGTTTGCTTATGAGATATATTATCATCCACAGAATTTCAGAAAGGAATGCAAAAATCTGAAACGACTCTCGCACTTGGAAAAGGAATCGATGGGGCAATCGCTATTTCACAGCTTGATTCCATGCCACACTTACTCGTAGCATGAGCTACAGGAAGCTGAAAATCCGTTGGAATCAATAATTTCATTCTTTCACTTATGTATCAGAATTCGCCTTCAGAATTAAAATTCTTGATGGTGGATCCAAAGCAAGTAGAATTATGAATGTATAGCTGACTTCCATATTTACTCGCTCCTATCGTTTATGATTCATGAAAGGCAGTTAAATTGCTTCAATGGACAGTAGATGAAATGGAAAGAAGATATTCACTTCTTTCACAGAGAAAACTCAAACAGCTATCAGAATTCAATGCTGCTTATCCAGATGAAAAGATGTATCGTATAGTCTTTATCATCGATGAAATGGCGGACATGATGATGTCTTCTGCAGCAAATAGAAAAGAAGCTGAAAACTGTATCAACCGTATCGCTGCTAAAGCTCGTGCTGTTTGAATTCATTTGATTCTTGCTACACAGAGACCATCTGTAAATGTAATTACATGACTTATCAAAGCAAATATCCCAGCCAGAATAGCATTCAGTGTTGTATCAGATGTGGATTCTAGGACAATTTTATGACACAAATGAGCAGAAGAATTGGTATGAAAATGAGATATGCTCTATATGGATACGAAGATTACAGATCTCAGAGTCCAGTGAGCATTTGTAGATACCAAAGAAATCGATGCAGTAGTAGATCACTTGAAACAGAAATATATGGTCTGATTGACAGAAGATGACGTTTATAATCAAGAAATTATTAGTGCACTTGAATCAAAATCTGAAGTATGATGAGCGTTCAGCTGATGATGAAGTGGAAATTGAGATGATGAAGAATTAATCAATCAAGCTATGCAAATTATAGCAGAAACTAGAAAAGCTTCTACGACTATGATTCAAAGAAAACTATGAATATGATTTGCCAGAGCTGCTAGAATCATGGATACATTAGAGGAGAGGGGAATTGTTTGACCACAGGATTGAGCTAGATGAAGAGATATATTTATTTAATTTTATTAGTTAAATCTTTTTTTATGGCTAATCAAAATGCAAGATGATATGTATATATCCTGACGAATCCAAGTTTTCGTGAAGATTGGGTGAAAATTTGAAAAAGTTCTCGTCCAGTTAATGTACGTTCTAAGGAATTGGATAATACATCGGTTCCATTACCATTTCGTATTTTTGCAACTCTTCAAACTGAAAAATATGAAATAATTGAAAGGCAAATTCATAAAATTTTAGAAAAATTAGCAGGTAAACGTATTAGAAAAGAAAGAGAATTCTTTAATATTCTGCCACAAGATGCTTTCAATTATTTGTGTGATTATGCAGAACTTCTTGATGATGCAGAAATTCTTTGACCAGATTATTACAAATGGGATCAAGATAAGACAATAGAGTCTGAAGTAAAAATAAATACAGAACAAAATAGCCATACTAATGATAGAAAAAAGAAAATACCTAAGCCTAATTTTAAGTTTTCGATGATTGGATTAAAGTGATGAGAGGAACTTGAGTTTACAGAAAATAAAAGCATCACAGTTAAAGTTGTGCCACTAGATGCTCCATGAAATAAAAAAGAAAATTTAGTTGAGTATAAGTGAGAAAAATATAGTTTATCAAGATTTGTTAAAGAATTTCATCCGCATAGGAATGATTCATGAGCATATCAATGACCTGATTTTTTTCTATATGAATGAAGAAAATTAACAGCTATTAGAGATGAAAAAGAAAAAGAACTAAGCAAATAAATTTTTATTTGTTATTGTAGTTTTTTCTCCATGTTTTCTATACGATCCAGAAAAAGTTTTTACAAATAATCAATTAGTATCTCCAAATTTTAATAATTCTTCGACTTCTTCTGGTTTCCTAGGTGTTTCTTTAGTAGCTTTTTTATCTAAAACTGAAAATAAAGATGGATTATAAGCTGAGGTATAAGCTTTATGGAAATCTTTAAAATTAATCAATAATCATTTCTTACCTTTAAAGGTATCGATTTTATATTTCTTCAAAATCGTATCCACAATTGTCAGTGAAACTTTATAGATATCTATTATCTCTTGGATGGTGATATAGTTTTTCATTAATTATTTTTAAATAAACACATATGGCAGAAAATAAAAAAAGTTAATTTATCAAAAGTGTCTGCGAAGCCATCCAAGGAATCATTCATTTGCTCGATGCTTCCATTGAGATAACTCTTTATGTAAATTTTGAACTTGTTCCTGTAGATCTTGGATGGTCTGTGCTACATGTTCGGGGTTCTTTTCCCTCTCCATTTCTGTTTCCATGTATCCTGCTACCTTGTGAGCTCGTTTTTCTCTATCCATTGGTATGTGTTTGCAGGTGGATATGGCTCTTACTACCCGTCGTTTTACTATTTCGTCGTGGTCTAGCATGTATGAATACTAAAAAGTAAATACTACATATTTATAAAGATTTTTTTTATTTTTCAACATATTTATATTAATATTTGCTAACTATTAGTTGGCATAATATTAAATTTTTCTATTGCAAAAATTCAATTCGTGATTATCATTCGCAACGAAATTTTATAATAAATATGAGGATTTACCAGTTCTCATTTTTTGTTTTTCTAAAATA
>Ga0247608_10003602_pt1 | contig 17956 bp, 19 predicted proteins | sample 176DNAGHGlowgp2_FD_193490 | JGI IMG/M metagenome (GOLD analysis project Ga0247608, IMG submission 193490) | Sheep rumen microbial communities from Palmerston North, Manawatu-Wanganui, New Zealand - 1766 DNA GHGlow gp2 | ecosystem: Host-associated > Mammals > Digestive system > Stomach > Rumen ... | reverse complement strand
TCCCGTATTCGGACTGAGGTTCATACCGGGCGTGTCCCTTGGATGCCTTATCGCGAATGTACTCAATCCCGGAAGCCTTGGTCCGGTCGATATCATCTTCGGAACACTGGCAACAGTCATCGCGGGCTTCGGTTCAAGATGGATCGGAAAGAAGAAGGACGTACTTGGAATAATACCTCCCATCATCGCCAACGGACTTATAGTCGGCTTCTATCTGCCGTTCCTTCTGGTCGATGAGGGGAGTTCGGTGAAGGGGTCAGCGATACTGATCAGCATGGGTGAGGTCGCGCTTAGTGAAGCGGTCGTAATGGTCCTCATAGGACTTCCGCTCCTGCTGGTGATCAAGAGAACATCTCTTAAGGATAAACTTTGATATGGCACACTATTTTGACGAGGTCCCTGATACGAAGACGGACCGCAGGATGATCGATTACAGGGTTGACGGAACGAACTTCACCTTCGTTACCGACAGCAGTGTATTCTCGCGCAGCGAGGTCGACTTCGGATCATCATTGCTCATCGAGGAACTGATTAGGGACTGCAGGGAAGACGGCCGCGGCAGCGGGGATTTCCTGGACCTTGGATGCGGCGTCGGTGTCGTCGGGATCGTGTTCAAATACAAGTTCATGCGTTTTGAGGTTACGGGCGTGGATCTTAATTCGAGAGCCGTAAGCCTTGCCAATGAGAACGCATCGAAGAATGGGGTTAAGGCAAGATTTGTACAAAGTGATGTCTTGGATAAGATACCTGATAGTGTACAATTTGATGTTGTAGCTACAAATCCGCCGGTCAGGGCCGGCAAGGCAACGGTCTTCAGATTCTACGATGAAGCGTATGCCAGGATGAAGGATGGAGCTGCGATCTATGTGGTTCTGCAGAGGAAGCAGGGCGCTCCGTCCACGGAGAAGAAGCTGAACGAGCTGTTCGGCAATTGTGAGACACTGGCCATCAAGGGCGGATACCGCGTTATGAAGGCAGTAAAGAGAGGGGAATAAATGTTTGATCTGTTACCGTATCCTTTGACGGATTCGCTGCTGATGTTCTTTATCTACAGTTTTATCGGCTGGGTGATAGAGGTCATATATTACGGTGTTACCGAGGGGCATTTCATCAACAGGGGTTTTCTTAACGGACCTCTTTGTCCTGTTTACGGCATAGGATTCTACTGTGCATTGTGGTTCTTCGAACCGCTCAAGAGCAGTGTATCCGTTATATTCTATGGTTCGGCAGTCTGCTGTACCGTTGTGGAACTTATCGCAGGTGTTATCCTCTATCAGGCTTTCCACTTGAGATGGTGGGATTATACGGATTACGCCATGAACTTTAAGGGGTTCATCTGTTTCAGGTTTGGTATCTACTGGGGTATCGCAGGAACGCTTGGCGTATATCTGCTCCACCCTGCAGTCTTAAGGGTCATAGGATGGCTCAATCTCCCTGCCAAGGTGACGATTCTCGTGATCCTCGGCATTATAATCGTGATCGATATCATCGCTACGGTAGCAGGTATCATCGGGTTCTCCAATAAGCTCAAGCTGTTCACGAAGATATCATCGACCGTTAAGAGCACTTCTGATTTCATCGGCGGCAACATCTATGGAACTGTTGGTACCATCATGGAGATGGAGGGCACGATCAAGGATTCCTACGATGAATACCGTAAGCTTGTTGAGACACACAAGGCTGAAGAGAATGAACTTGCAAGGCGTCACCGTGAGGAGGAGAAGGAATACTTCCAGAAGTTCCTCTCTTCCGGTAAGGATGCAGCGATCAAGACCAAGGATATCGCAGGCGGCAAGATGTTCGGACTCGTAAAGAGCTTCAACATCGTCGAGAAGAGGCTCATCCGTACCGTCAATGCCAAGAGCATCAAGTCCGGTGTGTCCAACGCATACGGCAAGGCACTCAATGTTATCAGGTTCGGATACTTTAAGAACACTGCAAACAGCAACCCTGTCGATATGGTCCCTGAAGACATTACGCTTGAAGAAGAACAGAAGGTAATGAGCGAAGATGAAGATATTGTCAGCGTCTGATATCCACGGTTCCATTAACTGGGCTCAGAAGATAATAGACAGGTTCCATGAAGAGAAGGCTGATAAGCTCCTTCTGTTAGGAGACCTGCTCTACCATGGTCCGCGCAATGATCTCCCCGGGGATTACCGGCCCAAGAAGGTCATAGAGCTCCTGAATTCCGAAGCTCACAACATCATAGCCGTCAGGGGCAACTGTGATACGGAAGTCGATCAGATGGTCCTTGAGTTTCCGATAATGGCAGACTATGCATATATCATCTCAGGCGAGACGGTTATCTTTGCTACACACGGCCATAAATACAATCCCAAGACACCTCCCGTATCGCTACCTGAAGGTGCCATACTCCTTTGTGGCCATACCCACATCACGGCAGATGAGGAGTATGAAGGATTCAGATATATGAATCCGGGTTCGCCATCCATTCCCAAGAACGGCTCGAAGCCTTCCTATATCATCATCGAGGACGGGCGCGCCGAACTCAAGGAATTCTGATCATGAAGAAGGTAACTGTTGCAATACTCTTTCTTTGTCTATGCCTGATCTATGTATCATCCTGCAGCTCAAAGACTGTTGAGTCTTCTTCAGAGAGAACAACAGATGTATATAAGTTTCTGGGTGAATATGCATATGATTCACCTCTCGTTGCATTTGTCTATGAACCTGTGGAAGGGGAAGACGAATCCGGCATTCAATACCGGAAAGTAACCGATATCGACGGTCTAATGAGATCCGGTGTTACTTTGCTTTTATACTTTACCAGCTCTATGTCAACTGATATGGACGGCATTACGGCCGGAGCAGAGGATATTGCCCAGAATACCTGGGGAAAAGTGATCGTCCTCATGATCGATGTTCTCGAGAACAAGGATCTTGTGTCACAATTCAATATCGAACAGGTGCCTGAATTCGTGATCGTAAGGTCATCTGATGAGATATCCAGATTTGAGGGGTATAATCATGACATATGGACAATTAATGAAGTTACCGCTTGGCTAAAATCTAATGGAATAGAGGTCTGAAGACATAATATGAGTTATTACATAACGACTGTGGGACAGGATAGTCACAGATTCAAGGAAGGGATCGGTGAAGGCGAAGGTATTATGCTCGGCGGTGTTCTGATTCCGTGCGATATGGCTTTCGATGCGAATAGTGATGGTGATGTCCTTCTTCATGCTGTCACTAATGCGATTTCGGGGTATACATGTGTCAATGTCCTTGGAGGTGCAGCCGATAAACTGTGTCTGGAGCAGGGGATCAGGGACAGTTCTGTATATATCGCTGAGGCATTGAAGGATGTTCACGGTGCACAGATACTCCATGTATCTGCTACGATAGAATGCCTGAAACCCAAATTGATGCCGTATATCCCTAAGATGAGAAGCCGTATCGCGTCTCTTCTTGATATTCCCGAACTGTCAGTCGGAATTACTGCTACAACAGGAGAAGGTCTTACCGGATTTGGCCGCGGTGAAGGAGTACAGGTATTCGTTCTTATCAGTTGGAAAGTGGATGACTGACGGGATCGTAGGTCCAGATGGAATACCGCTGCGGCTCCCTGTGGATATATAGTCCCTTCACCTTGTAGATCTCGTGGCGTGACACCAGATGCCAGTTTCTGCGGTCGTTGAGATAGTATCCGCTCTCTGAATCAGCATAATAATACAGCATTACCTTGTGTCTGAGATCCTTCTCCAGCATGTTGATGAACTCCTTGAAGGCATCAGCTTCCATAGGCCTGTACATGAATAACATGTCATAATCGTTATAATCCAGCTCGAAAGCGTTCCCGGTAATTATCCTGATCTGAGGATAACCGGACGACCATTCTCTGGCGATATCTGCCACCTCGGGATCGATCTCAACACCTGTAAGAGTAAGATCGGCACCTGTGCTCATGAGATAGGCCAGGACGCGTCCCTTGCCGCATCCGATATCGATAAGTGAGGCTTTGCAACCCTTATTGATATTCCCGAAGATCTCCTCGAGACCCCTGTATGGTGCTGATTGGCTCCCTGTGGCTCCATGTGATTCGCTGTAACGCGAAGGAACAAACCTGGCAAGAGACATTCCGCAGATATGTTTATCCCTCAGGTGGTCAAGGAACCTGGATATCTTAAGTGAGAGTTCTACAACAGGGTTATTCAATGAGTTAGCTCCTTGGTGTCATTTTGTGCAAAGAAATAGTTCTATCATAGATTTACTATACATGGTCTGAGTAGTAAAATATAGTGTGACATATTGGACGGAGGATCACTTTATGAGTAGATCGATATGTAAGAGATTAGCAATGATAATCGCAGTAGCCACGGTTGTCAGTTCGTTCTCGGCTTTTGCGTTTGCTGACAACGAACAGGTGACAGAGCCTGATGCGACTGTAAGTGGAGATATCACTGAAGAGACAAAAGAGACTTCAGACGAGGAAGTATCTGTGTCTGAGATCCCTGCCGCTGAAGGCGTAGATGAAGGAGCTCCGGAAGAGATCGTGCTTCCTGAAGAGACTGAGGTCAGGAATGAAGAGGAACAGACTCCTGACGCCATTACAGAGGCAGCTGCTGAAGACGATACTGAGGTGAAGGTCGCAACAGGTACTGTTGCGAAGTATAACGATGCAGAATCATCTAAGCCTTTGTTCCACTTGGATACAAATCCTTATGCTGATAAGATACCGTTTTTGCCTGATCTTGATCAGGGTGTTGAATTCACAGGTATCCCAGATAAGGTAAAAGCATACAGGGTATATACCAATTCCCATTATAACTCTACGATAGTTATCCCGCTTACAACAGAAATGCTCAATAAGTATGTATTCAGACCTACCAGGAACAATACAGGCAGCGACTATATTATTTTCTGGTTACCTTTCGACAGGAATTTTGAACTGAACGGCAAAGCTCGTGATTATGATCTGGGACAACAATCTATGACGGATGATATGAAGTTCTGGGCTTATGATGAGGCAACAGGAAGCCTCTCAGAGACTTCAAAACCGGCAGGACAGTACTATTGTTACAAGATACCGGTCAACGGAGGCGCTCTTAACAAGTATAAATGTCAGTACGCTTATCCCCTGATCTCTGATTACAATAGTGAATATACGGATGCCGAACAGACTCTTGTTAAGGAGAGTGAGCTTCCAGATCCTTCCGTAGTAAAGATCTACTACCAGAAAGAGCCTGAAGCTTCATGCAGGGATTACACACCTAAGAAGCCTGCCCAGACGAATGCAGGATCATACACCTATAAGTATCGATATTGGCCTGCTGACGGAACAAAGAATCTGTATTTTAACATTTTGGACGATAGCCGTGGCGGTTCTATTCACTCATATACAGCTACGATCGATCCGGCAACGATCAAGGTCTATGCCGAAGATGCGTCAAAGTATGAGTACGAATCCGATCCCAAGTTGGAGTATAACTGCAGCGGACTTCCGGCCGGATGCCGTGCGGTGGAAGGAGAGCTCGCCCGTGAAGCCGGTGAGAAGCCCGGTACTTACGATATTACTCAGGGTTCACTTAAGATAGACGATAACAACTATACGCTTGATTTCACCGGAGCTAAGTTTGAGGTCAAGGAGATTGTGTACAAATTTACAAAGGGTAACGGTGATACATGGACGAAGGAGAGCGGTAAGGATCTGACATTCAAGGTATCCTGTAATTATAAGGATGATGAGGCGATCGACAGGTTCATCGGCGTTTCTGTTGACGGTGAAGATCTTGATGATGATCAGTACACTGCAAAGGCAGGCAGTGTCATCCTCACTTTGAAGGCTGATTACCTTGAGACACTTGATGCAGGCAAACACACGATCGAAGTGGAATTTGAGCATGATAAGACTGCAACAGCCAAGTTTACGATCGAGAATGCACCTGAGCCTTCGCCACAAACAGGTGACGGCATAAGTCCGTTTATACTTGTGATCGCAGGACTTATGACAGCTGCAGGCGCTGCTTTTGTCTACAAGGCAAAGAAGGCTTTATAAGCATTATCAGAAGTTAACGGGGTTTGCCCCGGAGTAATATCAGCCCGGTATGCCGGGCTGATATTTTTTGTAAGTTGATATTCGGCATTTCCTAGCAAATCGACTGTTTTTTCCTAGCAATGCTAGGAAAAAAGTTGATTATGGTATGAATCATAGCAAAGTGGGCAAATCATCCTAGCAATGCTAGGAAAATAGGCAGGTTTTGCTAGGAAACATCCTTAAGCAGGCTATTGCCTGTTATAATACTCACATGGACATAAGGATCATAGTTGCTGCCCATAAAGAAGCTCCGATGCCGACAGATGATATGTATCTGCCGGTCTTTGCAGGCAGCTCGCTTGCTGACTCTATCCCTGAGGGCTATCAGGCTGATAATGAAGGTGAGAATATATCATTTCTTAATCCCATGTACTGTGAACTCACGGCTTTATACTGGGGATGGAAGAATATTCCGGGTGTAACTTCGGAGAGCTCTTATCTTGGGATGGTGCACTACAGAAGGTGGTTCGGATGTAAACGCAAAGGTGCATTCGGTAAAGAGGACATTATTCGTTATATCGGCAAGAAGAAAGTCATGGTGCCGAGGGCGAGGAACTATTATATAGAGACGCTCAAGACTCATTATTGTCACACGCACGGCAGCAGTACACTGGATGAATGTGAGAATGTCATTAGAGAGTTGTACCCGGAGTATCTTGAGAGCTTTAACAAGGCTCTGTCCAGATCATACGGATATATGTTTAACATGATGATCATGAGAGGTGATCTGCTGGATCAATATCTTTCCTGGCTGTTTAAGATACTATATGAATTGACACTGAGAATAGACAACACCGGTATGGACGATTACGACAGGAGATATCCCGGAAGGATCGCTGAACTGCTGCTGAATGTATGGATCGAATATATGAGATCAACCGGTGTGATCAAACACCATGATGTAGGAACATTACCCTGGTATTGCACGACGGGTGATAACAGGAAGGAGAAGGCAAAAGCACTTCTCAAGGCGAAATACAAGGGAGAGAAGTACCATAACAGTTTTTGATGTGGTAATATTGCGGAAAACTATCTTAGGAGAATACAGGTTTGGGAACAGCGATAAGATCGGCAAAAAAATCATTATCAAGATTTGCCTCAAACAGATTTCTGTTTGAGGAGCTGGTGAAGCGCGATTTCGAGCATAAGTACAAGCGGACAGTGCTTGGGATGGCATGGAGTGTATTGTCTCCTCTTCTCACTCTCCTGGTAATGAGACTTGTTTTCACAGGTTTTTTTGGCAGGACCACACCGCATTACACGATCTATCTCTTTGCCGGAACTATTGTGCTGGCGTACTTCAAGGAAGCAACAAATAACGGTATGACCTCAATGATCAGCAATGCTTCTGTTATCAATAAGATAAATGTGCCCAAGTATCTGTTCCTGTTCTCGCGGAATGTGTCGTCGCTTGTTAATTTCGGGCTGACGCTGATAGTCTTTTTTATCTTCTGTATTGCCGACGGGATTACGTTCCGTGTGAGTTTTTTGCTCCTGGTATTTCCTGTTCTGTGCCTGGTCATAATGAATCTTGGTATCGGAATGATCTTATCGGCGCTATATGTTTTTTTCAGAGATATCAAATATCTGTATTCGGTATTTCTTACTCTGCTGACATATCTGTCTGCGATATTCTACACGGTAGATTCATTCGACATAAAGATACAGAGATTGTTTCTTTTAAACCCTGTATATGTGATCATAAAGTATATCAGGACCATCGTCATAGACGGCAGGATACCTTCTGTTGAATATCACTGCCTGTGTCTTATATACGCTGCTCTGTTTGCATTGATCGGAGCTTTCTTTTACAAGAAATATAACAGAAAATTTGTATACTACTTCTAAGGTGAAATATGGGGAAAGTGATCGAGTGTAAAGACGTCAGCATCAGATATATAACGGGTGATCTTAAGGCCATCGGTCTTAAGGAATTCGTTATGCGCAAGATCACAGGCAAATACCATGTAACGGAATTTTGGGCGGATAAGCATGTGGACTTTGTTCTGAACAGTGGCGACATGCTGGGTATAATCGGTACAAATGGTGCAGGGAAAAGTACACTCCTTAAGGCTATATCAGGAATAATGGATCCCAAAGAAGGGTCTATTAAGGTTAATGGTAATATTGCGGCTTTGCTCGAACTAGCCAGCGGATTTGACGGTGATATGACAGTCAGGGAGAATGCCTATCTTAGGGGAGCAATGCTCGGATATACCCGTGCATTTATGGATGAAATGTATGATGAGATCATCGCTTTCGCGGAGCTTGAGGATTTTCAGGACAGACCATTCAGACAGTTGTCTTCCGGCATGAAGTCACGGCTTGCTTTCGCTATCTGTTGTATGGTGGATCCCGACATTATCATTTTGGATGAGGTGCTGTCAGTCGGTGACGGTGCTTTCCGGAAGAAGAGCGGTGACAAGATGCGTGAGATATTGAGCAGCGGTGTTACAGGGATATTGGTATCACACTCTATCGATCAGGTTAAGGAACTGTGCAACAAGGTCCTTTGGCTGGATCATGGCGAGCAGATAGTTTTCTCCGCGGATGTTGATAAGGTTTGCGATGCTTACATGGAATTCCTTGTGACCAAAGAGCTTCCGTCATCAGATGAGGAGATTGACGCGCTTGCGGTTGCACAAAAAGCCAGACGTGCTGAAGAGAAGACGAAGAAGGATAAACAAGAGACTAAGAGGCTTGAAGGGATCCTTATGAAGGGGAAACGCAACACGGCTATTGAAGCAGCTCTTGATATTATAGAGAATAACGCGCCGGAGATGCTCGACATGCACGAAGTAGGTGAGTGGAGAAGGAAGAATAACGGGTGACCTGATGGCATATGAAGAGATTGAGATCGTTTCTCTGGGTAATTCGGGAGAAGGCATAGGAATACTTTATTCGGGTAAGAAGATCTTCGTGGATTCACCTGTAATACCGGGTGAAGTCTGTAAGGTTGAGATACAGCAGGAGAAAAGCAAGTTCGTACGCGGAAAATGTATAGAATTGATCACCTCATCACCTGCACGAGTGATCCCTTTCGGTATAGAGATCCCGGGGGCAAATATGGCACATATGAGCTACGAACTTCAGCTCAGGTATAAGCAGGATAAAGTACGTGACTGCCTGATAAGATTGGGAGGGGTGGAGCCGTCTGTATTGGACAGGGTGATGCATGATATAGTCCCGTCTGACAAGGAGTGTAATTACCGTAATCATATGCAGTATTCAATCAGAGATGGCCGGTTCTGCCTTAAAGCTCAGGGGTCAGACAGGAATGTTGTTGTCGAAGGATCCCCTCTGGAGTATGAGATGTTCAAAACGATCAGAAATGTGATCGAAGAAGTATTCTCCGGATATCCGACGAGATTATTTGACGGGGTGGTGTTGAGGGGGTCAGAGAGGTCCGGCGAAGCATTGATCGAATTTGTGACGTATTCGGAGATGCCCAGTGAAGTGATCATCAGGGATGCAGGAAGTTACCTTGAAGCTGCAGATCTCCAGGCCGGGTTGCCGGACATAAAAGTTGCCGGCATCACGCTTCGCATATCCAATACAGCTACAGAACGGAGAACAAGAGGCGGTAAGCGTGTAGTCCTCTATGGCAATGACTACTATACTGAGATCCTTTGCGGAAAAGAATTCAAGGTAAAGTCAGGAGCTTTCTTCCAGGTCAATGTGCCGCAGGCTGAGAAGCTATATGACCTCGCGCGTCCGGACAATTACGCGGGGACACTCTGGGATCTTTACTGTGGCACGGGAACTGTTGGATTGTCTCTGGCCTGCAAAGGACACAGAGTAATCGGTGTAGACATCAGTCCTGAAGCGATCGCGTCAGCCAAGGACAATGCTTCACGGTTCGGGATCGATGCGGAATTCATATGCAGACCGGCTTCCAAAATAACAGCACTCTTAATCCGGATCTCCCATGACGATGCAGTCGTAGTGGATCCTCCCAGAGCAGGTCTGGACTTCTCTCTGGTAAGGTCACTGATCGAACAAAAACCGGCATGTATATCTTACATATCCTGCGATCCGTCCACGCTTGCAAGAGACCTCAAGATGTTATCGGATGGCAGATATGTGATCGAAAGAGTGACGCCGGTTGACATGTTCCCTCAAACGAGCCATGTTGAGACGGTAGTCGTTCTTTCCAAGTGAATTGACATATCTGCTGGTAAGGTTCAAGTTGAGTTTTCAGTTGAGGATATGGATCTTTCAGCTGCTCACGGCAATGCATCGTATAACAAGATAAAGAAACATGTATATGAAAAGACCGGATTGCAAGTTTCTAATCTTAATATCGCTCAGGTTAAGCGTAAATATGGAATTATCGAAAGAGAGAACTACAATCTTCCTAAATCAGAAAATTCAAAGCAGCCTAATTGCATGCCAGAAAAGGAGAAGGCGATTGTTGCTGCACTTCAGTACTTTAAGATGATCGGTTGAAAATAAATATAACAAGAGGCGATTGTCAGAATGATATAATCTTAATATCTGAGGTTAATCGTTAGACAGGAAAATATACAGCAAAATGAACAACAACTGTAATATAATTTCTTTATATTAAATAAAACACATAAACGGAGGCACATAAATGAAGAAGAAAGCATTAGCTATAGTACTTGCTGCATCTATGTTGATGATGACAGCATGCAGTACGGCAAAGGAAACAACGGAAAGTAGTGGTTTTGTAACTGAGGCAACAACAACTGCGACAACTGAATCCATTACAACAGACTCGACTGCTGCTACCACAGTATCTGACAATCAGCCTGGTGAAGAAGTTATAATTCCTCTTTTCCCTGAAGAGAACAGAGAGCAGATTTACCAAATGGATCCAATTGAATTGTTAAAGTTTGGTAATTTTTATCAAATGTTCAATATTCATGGAAGCGGCAAGACAGATTATGTGGTAGACGGATTGGCAGGAGGAGAACTTGAACTTCTAACAAATGATTATTTTAATAATAGTTATGAGATAAGTGCTCCGCCTTCAGATTCAAGTAGCACAACATACCCTACAACAATATATGTAAGTCAGTCTATGAACAATCAGATTACCAATGACCCTAATAGTCCGGTAGTTCTTGTATTCTATGTAGACGGTGCTAAAGTAGGTGCTACAATGGGAAATTTTATACCATTGTATTACAATGAAACTAGACATTGTTTTGTTGGGTATTTAATTGACTTCAATGAATCTACTGGAGAAGCTGAAGGCTTTAGACTGGTCGAAAAGTATTATAATGGTAACTATTGGCCAGTAGTAGATGTAGCTGATTCATCGTTGTACGGTTTCTAATTCTGTATCGTAGCAATCCTCAATATTGTGACCTATGACCAGAAGAGACATTGCAATAGCTAATTTCAAGTCAGGATACAACTGTTCGCAGTCCATCGTACTTGCTTTCAAGGATATTCTGCCTGAAGATGAGAATACGTTATCCAGATTGGCATCATCCTTTAGAGGCGGTATGGGACGACTCCGGGAGGTGTGCGGATCTGTCAGCGGCATGTTCATGGTGGCAGGATTGCTGTACGGTTACGGCGGTCCTGAGCAAGGCAAGGTCAAGGCGGATCATTATGCAAGGATACAGGAACTTGCACACCGGTTTGAGGAGAAGCACGGATCCATTGTTTGCAGAGAGATATTAGGCCTTACCGTACGCCATGATGCCCCGGTTCCGGAAGCAAGGACAGATGCATACTATAAGAAGCGTCCCTGTACGGAGATCATTGGTGATGCGGCAGAGATATTGGAACAATATATAATGGAACATCCGGTGTGATAGCATGAGTCTCATCTGCCAGATGCAGACTTGCGAACGGTGCCGGGTATTGGGAGATTACATATCATGAAGAGATTATTATCGTTATTTATGAGTCTGGCATTAACATTCACAACACTTCAGCTGTTTGTGACTGTTCCTGTAATGGCTGCAAGCGGTATCAAGATCGATGAGGATCATTTCCCGGATGATAATTTCCGTGCGGTCATAAAGGGTCCTGAATACGATGCAAACGGCAACGGTTACTTAAGCAGTACTGAGATCGGTAATGTAATCAATATTTACTGCGAAGGAGAAGGGATCAAATCCCTTAAGGGTGTGGAGTACTTTACTGCGCTTCAGGGCTTGTGGTGCAAAGATAACAGCATCAAGTCAATAGATCTCAGTAAGAACAAGGATCTCCGTGGTGTATGGTGCTCCGGCAACAAGTTGACATCTCTTGACTTCTCATCCAATCCTGAACTGGTATGGGTATATTGTCATGACAACGCCCTGACATCCCTCAATGTTTCCAAGAATACCCATATGGCATATATCGAGTGCAATACCAATCCTTCGCTTAAGAAGCTTGATGTAACTCATAACAGGGAACTGGAGCACCTCATGTGCGCCTCGTGCGGGATCACATCTCTGGATCTGAGCAACAATCCGGAACTGGCACACCTTGATGCGTTCAACAACAAGCTCAAATCCATCGACCTGTCTCATAATCCCAAGATGAAGAGACTTGATATCTGGGAGAACGTGGGACTTGGCAATGTGGATGTAAGCGGGCTGCAGCATCTCCAGTACTACAACTGCGCGTTTAATGATGTGACCAAGCTGGATGTTACACATAATCCGGAACTTCAGAAACTTATATGCAGCTACAACGACATCGAAGAGCTTGATCTGTCCAATAATCCGAGACTGGCTTATCTTGATATCGGCGATAATCAGATAAGCAGCATCGATTTGTCGCACAACCCGCAGCTGTATTTCTTTCAGGCATTTATCAATGACTTTACTGAACTGGACATCGGTGATAACAGCCGTCTTCTGAAGACATATAAGACCGGCAAAAAGAAGGCTGAACCTAATGTAGGCAAGGCTCATTCATGGACTCTTGATTTCGGAGGATGGAACGAACTGGGCGTTGATCTGATGCACTTCCTGTGTGTTGATGACAAGGTGTCCATCAAGACCGCATCGAGCGGTGCGCCTGATGTTCCTGACAGCTATATCGATAAGGATGACGGATTATCTGATTCCTCCGATCTGCTCACGCGCGAAATGGTGATGCAGACACTTTACGAGCTTGCAGGAAGTCCTTCCGTAAGCGGGCTTACGACGAGGTTTAAGGATGTAGAGAAGGGAGCCTGGTATGAGAAGGCAGTCAAGTGGGGAGAAGCCAAGAAGATCTGCTTCGGATATCCTAATGTGTGTTCTGATACTTTCGGCGTGGGTGAATATGTGACCAGGGAAGACCTGGCTCTTATGCTCCACAGGTTTGCAGCATATAAGAAGTATAAGACGGCATTTGATTACGGCAGAACAGACGAGTATAAGGATTTCTTCAGCATAGACTATTATGCATGGGGTGCATTCACGTGGACCATACAGTGGGAGATACTTCTTCCGTACGGGGAAGTGGGCGCTCCTCTTAATGCTTTGAACCTGTACCCTCACGGAAGGGTAACGCGCAGTGACCTGAAGTCAGGGATCAAGACTCTGTACAAACTTAATTACGATAAAGCACCTTCAGTGATCCCCATTCCGTCACAGGAAGTCAATAATCTCGTGAAGGTCGATGCGGTGGCGGCAACCTGCACAGAGTATGGTAATAAGACATACTGGGTATCTTCAGAGACAGGCAAGTATTACGGGGATGTTCTTGGCAAGACTGAGGTCACGGAAGACTCGTGGTTGATCCTTCCGTTAGGCCACGATAATGTCAAGACAGCTGCAAAGGCTGCAACATGTACCAAGGATGGCAATATCGCCTGCTATACATGTACGAGATGCGGTAAGCACTTTGCAGATCAGGCAGGTAATACACCCGTCAGTGACAATGATTATATAATACCTTCGCCGGGACATGACCTCGTTACATATGATGCAGAAGATGCTACATGTACCGAAGACGGCTGTACCGGATACTGTAAATGTACGGTATGCGGCAAGTATTTCGCTGATGAGTCTGCCATCGCGGAGATCAAGGAAGGAAGCTGGATCATTCCTGCGGGACACGATGAGGAAGTCATTCTCACTCCTGCGACTCTGACGGAGGACGGATCGATCGTCGCAACATGCGGTGTCTGCGGCAATGTAAGGCGTGAGACGATCAGTCATCCTGATACGTTCAAGCTGTCCACGACATCATATACATATAACGGCAAAGCAAAGAAGCCTTCTGTCAAGGTAACGGATGCCAAGGGTGATACCATTTCTTCCAAATACTTTACGGCAGTCTTCCTGGACAGCAAGGGAAATGTCGTTACTGAAGCTAAGAAGCCCGGAAAGTATAAGGTTTCCGTAACGTTTACGGGCAGGTACAGCGGCACGGCCGACGATCTGACATTTACGATCAAAAAGGGTAAGAATCCTCTTAAGATCAAGGCGGGGAAGACAGCCAAGGTCAAGTACTCTTCGCTCAGGAAAGCAACGCAGAAGTTGTCTGTATTCAAGGTGATCACATTCTCCAACAAGGGGCAGGGAACACTGACATATAAGAAGACATCCGGCAATTCCAGGATCACGGTAAGCAAGACTACCGGAAAAGTTACCGTTAAGAAGGGGCTTAAGAAGGGAATTTACAGGGTTAAGGTCAAGGTCACTGCGGCCGGTAATTCCAATTATTCCAAGGGATCTGCGTCGGTAACGTTCAAGATCAAAGTCTGTTAAAAAATCTGATGTCACCGCAAACGGTGTTGACAACTCGGATATATTTGATAAAATATAATTGTATCAAATATAAAGGAGGCGCTCATGGATTACGATTACCGCGAAGCGATGAAGCTAAGTAATCAGCTCTGCTTCCCCCTCTATGCAGCTTCGAGACATGTCGTGGGACAGTACACCCCCTGGCTTAAGCCACTGGGTCTGACTTACACGCAGTACATTGTCTTTCTAGTGCTGTGGGAACAGGATGGGATCACGGTAGGCGAGATCTGCGACCGCCTGATGCTTGATAACGGAACATTGTCACCGCTCCTTAAGAAGATGGAGCAGGCAGGCTACATCAACAGGAAGCGCGACAGCGGGGATGACAGGATCGTACTGATCACCCTCACGGAAGAAGGCAGGGCTATGCAGGAGAAGGCGAAGGATGTGCCTCTGAAGGTGGCAGGATGCTTCGATCTTCCGCCTGATAAGGCCAAGATGCTCTATTCACTTTTGTATGAACTATTGGACAGCAGGAAAAACAACACCGGAAGGAGTAATGAGACATGAAGACAGTATTTGATCACGTGGTAAGAGACAGGAAGGGCAACGAAGTTAGTCTGTCAGACTATAAGGGCAAGGTATTGCTTATCGTCAATACCGCTACGGGCTGCGGCTTTACCCCTCACTACGAGCCTCTCGAGGCAATGTATAAGGAATTCAGGGATAAAGGTTTTGAGATCCTTGATTTCCCCTGCAACCAGTTTGCCGATCAGGCACCCGGGACAGATGATGAGATCCACGAATTCTGCACGGTAAAATTCGGGACGGAATTCCCCCAGTTTGGTAAGATAGATGTTAACGGAGACAATGCTGATCCGCTGTTCGCTTATCTTGCGACAGAGAAGCCTTTCGAAGGTTTTGGCAAGGGTCTGAAGATGGCGGCTCTTGATAAGTTTGCGAAGGCAAACAACAAGAAGTTTGGAGACAAGGCGTACATCAAGTGGAACTTTACAAAGTTCCTCGTTGACCGCGACGGCAATGTCATCGCAAGATTCGAGCCTACCGTCAAGATGGAAGACGTTAGAGAAGCAGTTGCAAAGGAGTTAGAGAAGTAATATGAGCAAGGCTGAAGGGACCAGGGACAAGACGATAATCAAGACCAGTATCATAGGGATCCTGGCAAATGTGTTCCTGGCCGCCTTCAAAGCCGTTGTCGGACTGATGTCCAATTCCATAGCGATCGTGATGGATGCAGTCAACAACCTTTCGGATGCGGCAAGTTCAGTCATAACGATAGTCGGAACGAAGCTCGCGGGGAAGGAAGCTGACAGGAAGCATCCGTTCGGCTACGGAAGGATCGAATACTTAAGTGCGATGGTGATCGCGATGCTTGTGCTGTACGCAGGCATTACGGCATTCGTTGAATCAGTCAAGAAGATAATAACACCGGTAACTCCTGATTACAGCGCGGTAACTCTTGTCATAGTGACCGTGGCTGTCGTGGTCAAGATCGTCCTGGGAAGATATGTCAAGCATGTCGGCGTTAAGGTGAATTCCGATTCGCTCATCAATTCGGGTGAGGATGCCACCATGGATTCCATTATCTCCGCATCGACTCTCGTTGCTGCGGGAATATACATGTTCTTCGGTGTCTCACTTGAAGCGTGGCTCGGTGCGCTGATCGCAGCTGTCATCATCAAGTCCGGCGTCGGCATGATGAGCGAGACACTGTCCAAGATACTTGGAGAGAGAGCCGATGATAAGCTTGCTAAGGCGATAAAGAAGACGGTAGCAGAACACCCGGGAGTAAACGGTGCTTACGATCTTGTACTGCATAACTATGGTCCCGATACATACAACGGTTCTATCCACATCGAAGTCCCTGATACGATGGCAGCCGATGAACTCGACAAGCTAACCAGGAGGATCACGGCCGACGTGCTCGATAAGCACAATGTTATCCTCACGGGGATAGGTGTATATGCGTTCAACACCAAGGATCTTGAGGCGGCAGCTGTCAGGGAGAAGGTGTATTCACTCGCCAAAGAGAACCCGTACGTTCTCCAGGCACACGGTTTCTATCTGGACAAAGAGACGAAGGCAATAAGACTCGACATAGTCGTCAGCTTTGATGCCAAAGAACGGAACAAAGTGCACGATGATGTTCATGACAGGATCAAGCGTGAGTATCCGGATCAAGATATCCACGTTGCAATGGACATAGATTTCAGCGTCAGCACCACAAAAGAGAAAGGATGATAAAACAACATGAGAGCAGCAGTCAGATATTATACAAAGACAGGAAACACAAAGCGGCTGGCCGAAGCAGTTGCCAAGGCTGCAGGAGTTGAAGCGCTTCCCATAAGTGAACCGGTCACTGAACCCGTTGACCTGGTATTCCTCGGAAGTTCATACTATGCGTTCAGCATCGATCCTGAGGTCAGGGATTTTATCCGTACGCTTGATAAAGATAAGGTTGGGAATATCGCAGTCTTTGGTTCGGCGGCAATGATGAAGTCAACGTATAAGAAAGTCAGGGCCGAGGCTGATAAGATTGGCATACCTGTGGATGACCGTGAGTTCCACTGCAAAGGTGAGTTCAAGGGCATGCACAAAGGTAAGCCTGATGAGGCTGATCTGGCTGCCGCTGCTGAATTCGCGAAGTCGATGATCAGCTGATATCCACGCAGCGTAGGTGGTAATCCTTCATGCATCTGATATCCTTCACTCATGAAGGAGGTGAGTCCCATGGATAGATACGTAACAGGAGCAGTCATCAGGAAGCTCCGCGAAAAGAAGAGCATGACTCAGGAAGAATTCGCAGAGAAGATCTTCGTGAGCAGCAAGGCGGTAAGCAAATGGGAGACAGGTCAGGGCTTTCCTGATATCAGCCTGATCGAACCGCTGGCGCAGGCGCTCGGTATATCAGTCATCGAGCTTCTGTCAGGAGAAGACATAAGCAACACCAATAAGTCAGCTGATGTGGCAAAGACAAGGTTCTATGTGTGTCCTGTATGCGGCAACGTGATACAGGCTACAGGCGAAGCCGTGGTAAGCTGCTGCGGCATAACTCTTCCCGCTTTGGAGGCAGAAGAGGCTGATGAAGACCATGTGATCAGCATTGACAGGGATCAGGACGAGTTCTATGTGACCATTGATCATCCCATGACCAAAGACCACTACATATCGTTCCTGGCTGCAGTATCAGATCACAGGGTACAGTTCACAAAACTCTATC
>Ga0247608_10003601_pt1 | contig 17959 bp, 11 predicted proteins | sample 176DNAGHGlowgp2_FD_193490 | JGI IMG/M metagenome (GOLD analysis project Ga0247608, IMG submission 193490) | Sheep rumen microbial communities from Palmerston North, Manawatu-Wanganui, New Zealand - 1766 DNA GHGlow gp2 | ecosystem: Host-associated > Mammals > Digestive system > Stomach > Rumen ... | reverse complement strand
GGTCGTCCAAATCAAAAACCTTCTTCTTGTTCACCAGTTCCATGTAGATTGGCGAATCGCCTTGAATAAAAGGCGTCTTTTTCGCGATGGTCCGCTGCCAGTTAATCCGGTTGTTTCCGCTATGCTTGTTCTTGGCGACAAAGACGAACAGGTTCTGGTTTTTCTTGTAGAACAGTTCCATGCTGCTCATGACATCGAGCAGAGTCGCATAGCGGGCATCTCCCCTGAACTTGGAATGTTCCATGTGGTCCGGGGAACGGACGCCGGTCATATCGCTATCGGTGCGGTACTTGTCGATAGCGGAATAGAGCCAAGTCGAAAGCGACGAGAGAAACCTGCGCTGAACGTTCTTTATGGGCGACTCGCCCTTTCCGAAAACATCCTTGCCGTCGGCGGCAATCGGCACGCCGAAAGCCCTTGTATTGTTGCAGTCGAGAAAGACCTTGGGCAGCACGAATACAGGATTTCCGTTGAAAAAGCAATAACCGACGCCATTTATTTTGGCACCTGTGTCGGCCGCTTTGGTATTAAAACCGCTCTCGCTCTGGAAATCGCTATTGCCCCTATAACCGATAACCTCCTTGAGGTAATCGGCTTCGTAAGCAAATTCTTCGAACAGGAAAATCATGAACAACCAAAAAGTTTTAGGCGGTCACTTTCTCAACTTTCAGGTTTTCCATAATCTTGTTCACGATTGCTTCGGCATCTTTACCGAAAAGCGATTGGAACGTCACGCTATTAATTTTCCCGTCGCCATCCCCATACGGGAAGTGGAACACGGCTTGCCGTTCAGTCTCGTCTTTATACACGGAATCCCACAAATAGAACAGGACCTTGGAACGGAAATCGTCAAACAAAATTTTCAGATTATCACGCTTCGGCTTAATGAAGAACTCACCCATCTGCTTGTCTTCGCTTTGCGTTGCGTCGTAAATATCTGCATTAACTTTTTTCAAGAAATCGAGCCACTTGTATTTTGAATCACCAATTTCTATTATAAAACCAGCCTCAGAGTGGTCATAATTGATAGGCACATACTCCCAGTCAAAGCGGCGCTTGAACGCACTGTCCATGGGGAACAGCGACTGGTCGCTGGTGTTCATGGTGGCGAGAATGTTCAAGTTCGACGGGAGAGCAATTTTTGTTTCGGAAACAGGGCAGATTTTCTCGTCATCCTTCTTGTATCTAAAATTGATGTATTCGTTCCAAACCTTCTGCAATCCGTCTTTGGAATCTGTCCTAAGCCAATCAGCAAAGCCTGAATCAATATCAATGCTGTAGCTAGAAAAATCATTGCTGTTTCTATCAAGCAGCTGGAAAATGTCGCCGAAAATCTGGGCGCAGTTCCCGCGGTTGATTTCTTCGATAACAAGGAAGACATCTTCTTTATTACCTTTCAGATAGCTTCTCCAAGCAGCAGCGTATGCCTTTGCGAAAACCTGCGGAACAAAGGAATAGGTGATTTTCTCGCCATCTTTCTTGGGCTTGTATGCACCTACAAACTGCGCGTAATCGTAATCAGGGTGGAATGTGGTGCGGAATTTACGAGATTCATCAACATCTTTTAAGCCATAGCCTTTTTCGGGGTCATCTATCTTGAAAGATTTGCCTGTACCTGGAGCTCCGAAGAGAATTTGTTGCATTACAGATTCTTTAGATGTCACTTGTGAGAACCCTTCTTTATTCTCTTTTTCGTCTTTTGTAAATTCAGATAAAGAAAAAGACTTGTTTTTCTCATTTGGATTAATACAATTAATTTTATACTTATCTAAGTATAGTCGGTTAAACTCCTCAATAAATTTTTCAAATTCGTTTTCGTAAGCAAGTTCATTCCATGTGTAATAAGTTATGCCATTAGCAATCCATTGACTATTTACGTTAGCATCATCTTTGCGAGAACGATATTTCTCTGCATCATTCTTAATAGCCGCTAAATTTTTATCATATAATTCCTTTTTACAGCCAAAAGCACATCCCCCTATTGTCAAAAATTCTTGACGTAAACCCCGATGATTTTTTTCAACAAGCTTGGAATTAGATATCAGCTTTTCATCAGATATATTGCTATCATTACAACATTTAATAAGCGTGTTAATAACACCTTCCAATAATTTAGGCATTCCTTTATATTCTGTCTTTTTTTCGCTCATTGTAACCTCAATAAATTTATTCACATTACTTTTTATGGTGGAAACTTTATCCCCTAAACACGCTCTTCCTGTGATATTCCAAGTACGCCATTCTTGCTTCATCTATAGGAAGAAGCTGAATATACGAATCATTCTTTAATCCTATACGCTGAGTATTTTTAGGCGTTAACCATTGAGAAATCAATACATGTTTATCATCTGTAAATGTGATAAAGCCTTGATCAAACAACCTGTCAAAAAGCGGCGATAGAATAAATCCATTTTTAGGATCTATTTTTTCTTTCTCATCGCACACGGCCCATGGTTTTATATGACTCGCCACAAGCAGACGCTCATCGTTGATCATTGTTATTGGGCAGAAAGGACATTCTTCAAGCAATGCATTACGATATTTTTCTTGGCCAATGCGTCCGTTATCTTTATTTTGTTTCTTTCCGCCAGCATCGTATTTTACAGCCTTTTCCTTAACGTAATCGGTACTTCTTCCGTAATTGAAAACAAGCGGACCATTTTTCTTTGTTTCAATCGCTTCAAAATCAACAAATAATTTTAGGTAATAGCAGAATGAACCGTCAGTTGCTTCAACTCGCATCGCAGAGATATAACTAACAAGAGGCAATGACAATTCTCTAATTAAGTAATAGCCTTCGTCACTGGAATTAATATATCCACGTGGTCCATCAATTTGTTCTTGATCCTGAACGTGGAAATAAATTACATCTTCCAATGATTGCACTTTTTTATACCGTTCTTGCCACAAAGCGGTAAAAAGAGATTTCCCACGATAATCGTATGATGGATTTAAATACTCAGCCTTAATGGTCTCCATATACGAAAGCAAATCTTGCTTTAAAAGAAAACATTTAGCAGAGAAACCAGCCTCACCAAAAAAATTTCTCATGGAAAGTTTAGAACCAAAATACAGCTTAGCCTCGCCATTCCCGGTTCCAATTTTATTTTTCGTTAGGACAAAACAATCTGGAATCGTGATTATGCTGTCGTAGACATCTGCAAATGTGTATTGTCCTGCGATTTTCATATTACACTCCGTATTTTGTAATATCCATTTGTTTTAACAAGGCAATTAAAACATCAACAACGATACTATTGCCCGCCTGCTGGTATGTTGCCGTATCAGAAACAACTATTTTAAAAGAATCCTTGAATCCCATTAAACGGAGGCATTCACGAGGCGTCAATTTGCGAATACGGCCTTTGTGGGTTACGTAGTTGTCTACACCTGCACGGTGCATCTTGTGCATCGACTGCAGAAGCGGTCGTGCAATATCTAAATCCGTTTTAGTTGATGTTTTGAAATTCTTAGTACCACCGGCTAAAACATATTTTTTGACCTTGTCAGACAGGTAGTACTTTTCTTCAACATCCTTTACATCAAAAATGAATTCATCAAACGCTTCATCAGAAGGAGTCAATTTGGAATCTGGATGATATACAAAATCACCATGCCAGTTGAACTGCTGATTTCTCTTTTGACATAGTGCAATATCTCCATTGATTTGTGTATAGCACTTTTCACGATTCTTTTGGCTGGTGACGAATTTAATGCCTTTTTCCTTCAAAAAATATTTCGTATCAATGTAGTCTTCGAGGAAGTCGTACATCTTGTATTCAAGAGGGATCGGAGCAGGGAATTCAAATTTTGTCTTTTTATTCTTAAAGCCAAGGCAATACACGCGTTCGCGATGCTGAGGGATGCCATAATCCTTACTGTTTAGAACTCTAAAATAAACAGTGTAGCCTAACTCTTCAAAAATATCATGCATAACATGCCAGGTACGGCCTTTATCATGGCTAAGCAAGCCCTTAACATTTTCAAACAAGAAAACCTTAGGAGATGTTTCTTTTACGACTCTTGCAAATTCATAAAAAAGTGTCCCACGAGCATCTTCAAAACCTAGGCGTTTACCCACCATAGAAAAAGCTTGGCACGGAGCTCCACCAATAATGAAATCTACTTTTCCGGCGTAGGGTTTAGCATCGAAATCTCTGATGTCCGTAAACCAATCTTTTTCTTTAATATCATAATTTGCAAAGTAGCTTTTCTTACAATTAGGCTCAATGTCACCCGCAAAAGCGATCTTATGCTTTAATCCAAGACGTTGAAATGCATGCTCAATGGCACCAATGCCACTAAACATAGTTCCGATACGAATGGTCTTTTCCGGTTTTGAGAAATCTAAATCTTTCCAATTCGTACCAGCTGAAATAGGGGTCTGTTGGACATCTCCATATTCTAAAGCTTCAACACGTTTCTTAACGATCTTCTTTACTTGAGAGATCTTCTTGCTGGTTTCTTGAATATCTTTTTTTACTGTCGGCATGGTCACAATTTAAAAAATACAATGGTCAAAAAATGTCATTTCTAGCATTCTAGCATACTATTTCCTAAGCGATTAACATGATTTGCCGCTTTTGTCTGTATGTCAAATGCCAATATTCGTTTAACTTGCATTACAATTTTCTTTCTGATACAATGTGTATGAAGAGTACTAAAATGAAAAAGAAGGACACATTTCTTCCCATTTTCATCAATAAACGGGGCTAAAGGGAACGTTCGATCCGATCTAGCACCTTTCATAACATCTAATACAGCTTTTTCTTGTGTTGGAGTATTGGGTATTTCCATCTTTATTCCATACACAACCCTATGATACCGTTTATTTCCTGCGCTAAGCATTTTGTTTTGCGCAACATCGCATTCAGGAGTTAAAACCATGCCTATCAGCGTTCCATTTCCCAAAGCTACTAATTTCTTTACAATTTTATCTGTTTCAATAGCGTTCTTCAATTCTTGATTCTTTTCGTAAAAAATGCCACCAAAAGGGGATTTACGTTCAATCCTTTCCTCAAAAAACATTTTGGTATTTATATGAGCAATCGAATTGACTGTTAGCTTAGATTGGTTCGGCAAACTAATATTCAGTTTTTCGCAAAAATCTGTTGGCAAATTTGATCCAAAACTTATATTCCATTCATTTGTCGCATATTTAAGTCGATCAGATGGAGAAACAGACATATCGATTTGATTTACAGCTAAATGCGACATCACTAATTTCGTTAGAATGTTTTTCAAAGCCTTATTACAGTCTGCAACATCTTGCATAGATTCATTTGCACTAATTGCGGCAATTTCATTAGAAAAAAGTGACGCTTTGCAGCCTATTGCATTCTCCCATCCAATAATAAATTCTAGCGTATCATTAGATATTGCAGATGTGATTTTCTGTTCAAATTTTTTCAGAGACATTTTTCTTAACGCATCTTTGGGGGGTTTGTCCAAATCAATGGAACCAGCAGTTTTTAGCTTAGATTCATCTAAATATCTAATAACACTTTCCGAAACCTCTTTATTTTTAGTCCAAAAAAGTATAAAAAATGGGTAGGTTTTTTCATCTATTATTTCATTTAAGTATTTCGCCAATGTTGAAGCCTTTTGCTTATCATCATGAATACCGGATGTTCGTCCCTTTAAATCAATATCTAGAATAACCAATCGAATACTGGTGAACTTCTTAAAATTTGAAGGAATTTTAGAACCATTAAAATGGATATATGGGATGCCTTTTAATGAAAATGTCTGCATCAATCCCGCAACTTCGTCGTATTCATCATCAATTATTAAAACTTTCGGATTTTTGGGAAAAAGCATTCGTCACTCTCCTTTTTTAAAAGCCAATGCAACAATAGCACCTTTTTTGAATGTATCAGGAATGTCAAAATCATCTTTTTCAGGGAATAGCAACTGTCCATTCAAAGATTTCATAATCTCCTTTGTCACATGGAGCCCTATTCCCATTCCTAAACCAGCTGGTTTGGCTGTCAAAAATGGAGTTCCCAATTCTTCCTTGGTGGGTAAAAATCCTGGACCATTATCAGCAACAATAACCGTATTATAGCCTTCATATTCGTCAGTCACTGCAACATATATTTGAGGATCGTTAACCTTAGTATAATTCAACCACCAAATTGAATTATCAAACAAGTTCATAATAGCGTTGACAAAATAATTATCCGAACATATTCCATCTAAATTTTTTGATGGTCCCTCTATGATATTGATTTTATGAAATGAAAATCTTAGGCTTTCGTTTTGTATTGCGGTTTTTAATAAATTATTTAAATTTTGCTTTTTGGGCTTATAATTACGCACCAAAACGCCGTAGCCCTCAGTTAGTATTTCTAATTGTTTTACATCGGCACGAATTTTTTTTGCATTATTCTCTTTTGTTACATTGTATTTTAAATTGTTGATTATTTTTTGTATTTGATGTAACACTGCAATTAAATTAAGCCCCGCTCCAGCACTTTTAATTAAATTATTTGTTATTCTCGAATAATCATCACGAATTCGATCTAAATGCCGATTCAACTCTTGCACCAAATCAGCATCGCTGAGTTTTTTTTCAATTACCGAACGGATATTCTCAATCGAATCAGTAACGGTAACTGTACCCGATACTTTTCCATTATAAAGTTTTCGTAACAATTCTTTGTCTTCATTGCGGAAAAATTCAACCATTTCTATTGCGAAAACACACGCTTTTTTGAACGCGCCATACGCATCATTATCAACAAATCCCTCACGGTTGGTTTTTTCAATGAGGTCGGAGCTCTCATTTCCATCAAGATATACAGCGGCTAAAATTTGCTTATTACCTATTTTAGCAGATGGATTGTTCACTCGTTTGGCATCTAAATCAAGCCAATCATCCCCAGCTTCTCCATAATCCCAAACACGCATATTATCACGGAATACCCTAACGCCACCATTTTGTGCCATGTAGTTTTGCAATTCTTTTTTCCCAGATTCAAGTCCCAATGATAAAATTTTTCCATCAAAATCATATATACGACCTTCAATTCTTATTTTACCGATTTTCCACGTATTCAACTTGATCTCTTTTCCGTCTTCGTCAATCATCAAACATCTAGATTTGACATTCTCATATGAAATATGTCGAGGCGTCGCCTTATTTAATGATTCATAAGGTTTAAAATCATAGTTAAAATCAATTATTTCATTATCCTCTATCAAAAGGTTAAAGGAATACAGATGCATATTTTTTATGTTTTCAAATTCCAATATTCCGTCTAACCAATTATTATTTGTATGAAGATTTGCCGAAAACGAACCAACAGCTCCAAAAGGCGAATTAAGCGAATTGATTTGTCGGGCGATATTCCGTATTCCCCCTCTTAACCATGGCTTTCGTATTTTTTCTATTATAATTTTCGTGCCATGTTTTCCTTCAAATATTTTTGCATCGCGTTCACTAATATCGACTGGAAAATCTTCAATATATTTTGAATTTTCAATTTCTTCCCAATTAATTTTCAACACACACTCTTTACAATTTTTCATGCGTGAAATTAATGTAATTTTTTTCCCTAATCGATGCACTCCCAAACGGCCGATACCTTTTTCACCCAATGGAGTTCTTCCATATTTCGGGGATTTAATGCCATTCTCTTTTTTCTCCTGCTTATTATCAGTGCCTATTTCCAACCAAATATCTTTTATTGTTTTTACATCCATTCCTATTCCGTCATCTTCAATAACGATCTTGCACTTTTCAGCATTTTCCGGATCTGTTATTTCAACATTACAATAAGATGCATCGGCATCATATGCATTTTTTACAAGTTCCAATAATGCGATAGATTCACTTTTAATCAATTGCTCACCAAGTTGGCATAGCAATCTAGCTCTAGTTTTGAAGTGCGGTTTTTCGCTATTCATCCCATACCTCCATTAATTTTGCGGCGATTTTTTGGGCCAAAAGAACGGGAACGGCATTACCGATCTGTTTAAAGGCATCTGTACGACTGGGCTTCCCCGATGCACTTTCGAAATAATAATCGTCAGGAAACGTTTGCAAACGAGCGGCCTCTCGCGGAGTAATAGAGCGGTTTTGCTCTATATCTGGATGGATGTAATAATGGCCATCCTTTGCTATATGAGCCACTACCGTTTGAGAAGCCTTTTCATTTGCTGCAACAACCTTGTATCGATCAAGAAATGTAGTCTGATTTGCATGAGTTTTCCATTTGTCAGGAAGTCTATCATAGCTCAATCGCCTTTGACCGTTGTTCCACAAAGACACCGCTCTCCTATAAATTTTCAAATCTCTATCACAGTTAGGACGAGCGTAATGAAATGTAATAGGAAGATTTGTACTTATCTGAGCCTCATCCAACCATCGACTATGATTGGTTAAGGGCTGACAAGAATGAACATCTCCTTCGCCCGCTTTTAGTGGAGGCAAACCTGATAAAGCGGCTTTTACCGTAAAATGGTGCTGGACAACATCTAATTCAGGATAATCAAAATCGGCATCAGTTCTTTTCCCAATCAGAATAATACGCTTACGTTTTTGCAATATTCCGTAATCATCTGCAGAAAGAACTCTATACTTCGTACGATACCCAACCTCTTCAAATTTTTGACGCATCAAATCAAAATACAGGTTTCCATCTTTATCTTTGGCGCTCTGCAGACCCAATACGTTTTCAAAAACAAAAAAACTTGGCTGATACCTGTCCAAAAAACGGGCGTAATACTGATACAAGTAATTTCTTGCATCATCTCTCATACCATTGGGGTCTCGAGCTCGACCAACAAGAGAGTAGGCCTGGCATGGTGGTCCGCCAACGATCAAGTCTATATCATCATTGCCTTTCAGTTCATCGATTTTTTTAAAAATTGTCTGCAAAGTGTTATCGCTAATTTCCTTGCATATTACAGAATCGAGCCGTTCCTTTGGGACATGAGCATAAAGTTCATCACGAGTAATTTCGCCTCTGAGATATTGGGCGTACACCTCACCTTGACCATTGTTTTCCAAGTAGTGAAATGCTTCACGCGTCTTAAGTGTATAGCAAGCGGCGTCCCAAAGCTCTACGTGAGCAACAGGCTCAAAACCTTCCCGAACAAAACCTTCGGAAAGACCACCAGCGCCAGCGAAGAGGTCTAAAAACTTCATTTTACCTTCACTCCCAAAGATATCAATTTTTCTTTAACCGCATAGCAGTCGTCCATCATTTTTTTGACTGCAATAGGAATAGAATTAGAGGTGGGCAGAGTACATTTCTTTACATAAGAAATTGCTTTAAGAAGGCTCGTTTTTTCAGCATTATTGCCAATTCCATGAGCTTCGGCTAATTGCATAATTGCCGTCCAGTACTGAGGCCCTGGTTTGACGAAATCCACTAATGCCTTCAAGCCATCATTTTCCTTCTTATCCTTGGAGGCGTCAAGTTCTTGCTTTTTCACCATATTCAAAGGAATCAGCTCATCTAGAAAGCCCTGTTTTAGCGAATAAGGTTTCTCTTTGAATTTTTCCCATGTGGAAGCTTTCTTACAATACTCAGAAACAATCATCCCATTGCAATCACAAATGAAATCATTCGTGAATTTTGTAGCCCGTTCAACTTCTTTCATAAAACCGGGACCAATTTTTTGCCATTGCCATATTTTTTCCCAGTCGATGCTCATGTCTTCTGGAATACAACTGATGATTTTTGCAATGGCATATGGAACAATATCCATTTTAAATCCGCCAGCTTTATACCAAAAACCAGTCGGTTTCTTTGCACTGTCTTTGTTCTTTTCTAGATATTCATCCACCGTTCTGAAAATTATCGCCGAAGCGATACTTTTGTGGAAGAAGAATTCATTGAAAAGATTTTTATTTTTCCCAAAAAGTTCGCGAATGCTTTGGTTAAATTCTTTTATAACAAAATTCTTTCCCTTTGCAACAACATTCGGTTTTTGTGCAACAGTTGTCAAATACATTGCCAACTGCTCTTTTGTAACAATCTGTTCTTTGGGGTATTTTGCCAAGAATTTTTTTAGGTTTTCACCATGCAATTTTAATTGTTCTTGCTTATATTTTTTCCGAGCACGTTCGTAATACCATGCCGTCGGAATAGCATATCTTTTGGGTGGGGCTAGATACGTTTTTGACATCCTTTCCATTTTTATATGGAAGGGGTCGTTAGAGAATAGGTCGGCTGCAGTCACCTTGTTTTGGCTATTTGCATATTTCGCAATATCTTGAACCATTTGGTCATAGAAACTAACGCCATCGTCGTTTTCGGATTCCCGATTCTCAATGACAGTAAGTTTCATGGGGACAAAGATGCCATCCAACGATGTATTGGTCTTCTTTAACACGGCTTCTGCAAGCGATGCTGTTGTTTGACCACCATTGATAATTTGCAAATCATCAATTTCTGTAATATACAACTGGGTGTCTTGTTTAGTAAATTCAATGTTTGCAGCTGTCGCTGCAATCCCGTTGTTGTAGGTAAAGAAATTTTGCGGTTCGTTATTTATCGTTTTTCTAATGCCGCTATTTACGCTTTTTGCACCGCCAGTTCCCAAGAATGCGCGGACATTGCCTTCAAGGACCTTGCTGCCATAATCAATATAAATATCAGCCAACAATTTTCCTGGAATAATCGCTATATATGCTTGGTAGCCTAAATTTTCGCCCAAATTTCCTTTTATGCAAGGAATACCTTCCACATTATAATCCTTTTCAAAATCAATGTGGACCGTTTCTGTCAAATTATTTTTTTCTTGGTCATAAATGCGTTCAATATGCCACAAATCTATCTCTAAGGGCATATCATTAAAATTATCTTTCTTTATTTTCTTTGTGCTTTTAGTCTTTTTTCTGCCATTCACCTTAGGCGCTTTCATCAAATCTTGATTCATCAACTTTGTGTCTAGTTCTTTGTTCGTCAGAATCAAGAATTTTATTTTCAGAATTTTTTCGGGATCGTCGTTGTTCGAATTGTTTATCTTGCCTCTAATGAAAGATGCTACATCAAGCATTTCATCTGAGTCATCAAAATAGTCGTTAATTTTTCCATTGCATGTTTCATCTAGAAAATAAAACATTCTCCAATACAGCTCATCAACTCTAGTTGATGTGAGTTTCGAGGTCTCAATAGAATCTTCAAAATCGCTAATAAACAGAATCAATGTGTGGTCTGCATCATCTATGCTATAGCCATCTATACGCATTTTCCTGTTATTAGAACAGGTTTTATCACCACAATTTACTCTTTGCGGAGACTGTAAATCATCATAATCAGTCAACAAATCTAAAACATGATTGATGAATTCATCTTCTGTATCTGTACCATTAATAGCGGAATCATCACGCAGCCTTTGAAGAAATTCTTTTTTGTATTCTTGGATGTCATTCATAAGGAATATTCCATTCAGATAATTTCTTTATTTTTTATTGCAATAAGCGATATTTCGTATTTAGCAGACACTATTCCAGAAGGTACGATCGACGGAATTAATCGAGGAAAAAGATCGTCAACATTAAAGCGGCGTATATTTTTTAAAGCGAACATAAAGCTATCGTAGGCCATATTGTATACATATCCGCTACTTTCTATTTTAGACAAAAACAATTCTTTAGCATCTTGTGCTTTAATAGATTCGCATACATCCCAAATGAGTTGATTCAGCGTTATGCCCGTATAGGAAGGGCTCATTTTTTCGAGCAAAGCAATCACTAGTTCGCCAGGGATATTTGAGTCTAGTTGTTCCAACGACGAGATTGAAACTGTATCTTTGTTAAAAGATATTGCCTTTGCTTCATACCATTTATCTTCATAGGAAAAATCTTTACGGGTACAATCCTGACCACTCCATCCATCTATTGCTTTTTCTATACCATATTTTTCAAAAAGAAAGTTCTTCAAAAGAAGCAATTCTCCTATGAGTCCCATTATTTTTTCTTCAGAAAGGATCTCGTTTCTCGGAGAAAAGAACATCTTCTTCCAAAGAGAAAAACGGTCAATAACGGCGTTGTAGCCTAATGAGGCCGATTCCAAACCGCGCGTCTTTTCCACCATGTCTTCGCAAAATTTGAAAAACAAATCATTCAGCTCTTTATCACACAAGGAGAATCGAATTGTGCAATACTTATCATTCTTATACTGATTGACTTCTATATATTTCGTCCCCTGTACGCGTCGTGCAGTAAAATTCGACCTGTATTCGATAGACATTCGGCCTATTTCATCAATTCCAATATGCCAATCTAAGATATGGTCGGCATCAACTCGCGAAAAGAACGAAGGCCTGTTAAACTCTGAAAATCTTGATTTGTAATCCATTTTAAACCTCCTCAAGTTCCTCATCAAAATGTCTATCATAATAGTTGTAGGATTTATTTGCCTTGTATTTCGTAAAGCTCATTGCAGACCATTCTTCGTTTCTTGGGAAGCCAATCATGAACGCTGAAAAAGGACATGAATGCATATCTTTTTTCAACTTGGAAAAATTCACATTATCTTTTTGTCCATCTTCCAAATTCAAATCCATCAAATAAATCATTAGTAATGGCTTGCGGTCTTTTACATACTCAAACCAAGCATCGGTAGGCAATGTTTTCATCTTTTTTTCAGGATCATGTTCTTTGCGGAACATTTCTTCTGCTTCCTTAATAATATCCCTTGCAGACCTTCCGTTATAATCAACAATTCCAACTTTGCCGTCACCTGGACCACACAATTTGCCTCTAGAACCAATATTAATTTTATTCCGTTCGGAATCAAATTTGCACTTGTTTCTTACCACTCTGTGTATTTCAATTCCGTCTATATTCACTACAGGAGATTCGTCTGAACCATCCATAAACGCCACATCAAAAAAGTTTATGGCGGCATCCGAGCATTCTTTGATAAAGCTTGCAATTTGCTTTGGTGCAAAATCTAGGCAATAAGGAGAAATGGAAATCGTTCTCATCAATTCCTTCACCAAATCCTTAGGTACATTTTGGAGCATGTAGCGTCCCTTATAATTATCGCTCTCTTTACGTTCTAAATGCAAACCAAGATTTTTACATTGTTTCACAAGATTCAATACAGCGTCATAATTATCTTTTTGCTTGTTTGCGTCGGCTTCAAGGTATTGTGATTCAGCACTGCCTCCAAAAAGGCCGTTAGTATCATAAACATCCGTCGTATTCCTCATCTTATTATATGAGGTAATTTGGAGTTCGTTAGAATTATTTCTAACACGAATACCAAAATCTTTTGGTTTTAGGTTATTGTCTCGCATAACCTCCATATCTAACTTTAGCCGTTCTGTTGCATCCGCAATTTCTGCATACCAATCCGCAGAACTTTCTGCTGTCCAGATTCTAAATAAATCTTCATAGTTTTTGCGGTATCCGAACCATCGACCCATTTGCATCAAAACATCATAAGTACTGGTATTTCTATAGAAATAGCTAGTAATGAGCCCTTCTAACGTCAATCCTCGAGAAAGAGCCAAGCCACCAATTGCAATCACACGCAAAGATTCATTTTTAGGATATATCAGTTTTTCGGAGCTCTTAGAACTGTTTACCACCCTTATCTTTATATTTTCTATAGATTCGAACATTTTCTTGGATACATCTTTCCAAGAAAATTCTACAGAAGGATAAATAGATTCAAAAATGTCACGAATTCTCTTTATAACAGGGTCTTTTAAATTGCCTGCATTAAATTTTATTGCACGATATGCATTTGCATGAATTTCCTCAACTTGTTCTTTAATATACTTTTGGACATCAACAAAACGAGAAATGTTTACAAGCATCGAACGATGTTCAACAACATCTCCACGCAAATCTCGCAAGACATTGGCTATATAAAATGCGTATATTGAATCCGTAAGGCTTTCAGGAAGCTTCCCACGCCAGTCTTTCTTGTGTTTAAAGTAAAACTGTTTTCCATCTTCAATTTCACAGCCGGCATCATTTATAAAAACAAGCTGATTGTGGAACATCCCATCATTTGAGAAGATTTTAGTCGGCCCGACATAATTATTCGGAGTCGGTAAGGCTACAATGAAATCTTCCGGGAATAAATCTTGCGTTTCCATTTTTTCTGTGGATTCAGGGTCAATGAAAACATTCGCAAACGGTGTCGCCGTAAACCCAACATAATTTGATTTTGTAAATACATTTGCCAATTCTCTTATCAGCTTATTTATTGTCGTTGGGTCTTCTTTATTCTTGCTTGTGTTAATTGATGCATTATCCGCTTCGTCATCAATCATAAGCATAGGTTCATCGATTTTTCCAGTTCTCGGATCTGCATTCAATTTTATGAGCCACTCTGTCAGATTCCGCAATGTTGTCGGATTTTTCTTTATTACAAAAACAACCGCCTGATTATTATTAGCTAAACTATCCGCAATCGTATTTACACCACCCGTAAAGTCACGCTGACGCGATGTTAGGGCTTTTGCAAATAGGGGTTTTCCATCTAGGCCCACACCAACACGAACATCGCCCTTGCTAGACATATCTATTCCGACAAAGCCTTCTTCGACACGTTCTTGTGTTTGACGGCGCAAGGATTCGATGGTTCCAGTAAGCAGAATAAATACTTTATAGCCAGCATCGGCAGCCTTGCACATCAGCCCAATATAAGTAGATGTTTTTCCCGACTGAACATCACCAATAATTAGGCCTCGTTTCAAAAAGTTGCTTTCAGATTTCGGATTGCCAACACAATTCATTAACTTTTCATCAAGAGTCTCGTCACCCAAAGTATTCACAACATTAGGGCTAAAATGTTTTATGTCTATCAAATAATCTTTATATCTATTCCAAAATTTTGGTTCAATGCTTGATTTTATTTCATCGTACCATTTTTCCTGTTCATAATCATTCAAAATACTTTGACCAGGAGAACACTTAACTTGATATTGATATTGCAAATCTCTTTTTACCGCCTCAAATTCTTCGGAATTGAGACTGACTTTTGTAAATAAAGCGGATTGATTAATAACTTCGCTTATTTTTTCCTCAGTCAAATCACCTTCTGTTTGACTCATTTCTATAAAGGATTTTGCAACACGAAGAATGTTGTTGACTTTCTTAAAATCAATCGGCATTAGCACATCTCCAAAATTTTCTGTTTAAGCTCGAGGTGTTTACAAAAGGGTTCTGACTTAAAAATATTTTCTACGGCTTGTTCTTTTGATAACGAGGCGTTTAATTTCATGACTACAGGCAACATCATTCTTGCATTATTAACAATCTCTGCAATCCTTTCATCGTTATCAGTTTCATCAATGACATTCTTGGATTTGTCAAGATAAATTTGGTGGAACGGAATATTCTTCTCAATTTCTGCAAGGACAATATCAAGATAGGACTTCGCATCTTCATCAAGATGACTTTCTAATAATTTGAAGATTTTTGACTCGCGATTAATCGAATATGTATATTGGCCTCGGTTTTCAGTTCGATTCCAAATATATTCCAAATTTTCGTCAACTTTTGCAATGCGTCCACGATATTGCTGTTTCTTTATAGAAGCGTCCATCGCTTCATCTACAGCTCTAGTTAGCCGCTGGCGAATACTCGCAGGGATTTTTGCATTTTGCTTTTTTATGTCTATTCCCCAAACATCATCTAATGTATTTGGAATATCAACTTTAATGCGAGCATATTTTGTCAGTTCATCGCGATGACGATTAAACCAAGTTCCCCAAATTATCAATCTTTCATTTCTATATATGTAGAAGCCCTGTTTCGTTCTATAATTTTCAACTCCTCCAGATTTTTTTTCATCATCTTTCGACAAATCTTTTTGGAAAGGCAATATATACGGTTGAATTGAGATCATTCGCTCAATTCCCCCACTATCTTTTACGGGGATAGAGATACTCTTTTTTATCGAAGTTTTAGGATGATTTTCCAAAAACGGGTCCAATGGTTCTAATTGAAAGTTGTTTATCTTTATTGAAAGACGGTCTTTTTTGTCTTTAGACAAATAGCGATGGAATATAAGAGAAAGATAGTCCGCAACATCATTTTGTTGACGAACAATCTCGCTGTATTCTTCACCAGCCTCTTTTCTTATAAAATCAAAATCTTGCCAAACTACAACTGTTCCAGATTTTATTTGATTTAAATAATCAATGAATGGAATTTTAGCGATATCATTTTCTGAACAATCGATCATCAACCATTCATGTTTTTCATCAATGACATCTAAATCCCAAACATAGGCAGAAATATTCCCATTTTTTTTACTTGCAACACTCAATCGGCGACATTGTGAATGAGACGCCGATTTCAGGCCCATACCAAAGCGTCCCAAATCATCTTCAGACCGTTGCTTTCCCTTTAATGTGCTGCCATACTTCATCGCATCAAAAAGCTCTTCCTTGGTCATGCCATTTCCATTATCGCAGATGGCGATGCACACTTCATCTGGAGAAACTGGAAATTTTATTTCTATCTCTGTCGCTTTAGCTGTAATACTGTTATCCACAATATCCGCGATTGCTGATTCTAAAGAGTATCCCATACAACGCATAGAGTTGGACAACTCTTGCGCTGAAGGCTCATTCTTCGTCAGATTTAGCTTATCAGTCATAACATTCTAAAATTACTCTTTTAATCATATTAAAGATACATATTCATTACCGTTTCGCCCACATTTGACCGTTAACCGGCCCAGCAAGCCCGACTTCGGGGCATAGGAACAACAAAAAAAGCTTCAATTAATCCCTAAATCGCTTTTCTGGTAGAAAACAACGAATTTATCGCAGCCATCCAGCATTTTTTTGTTCAGTTTCACAATAAAGCCTTCATCTTCAATTTCATGAGCGAAAACAGAGACTCTACCACCATTTTGCTTATTTGAAGAATATCCGACACAAAGATTTGGAGAAAGACTTAAAATTAATTTATCCCTAATGTTGTCAGCAAGGACAAACCTTTTGTTTGTGCGGTTAACCATAAAATGGTAATCTATTTTAGACCAATCGTCATTACCCTCTACCAACAAATGGAAATTTACGGTCTGCCTCAAAAGCTTATAAGCAGTAAAGCCGTTTGGCAAAGTTTTCTCGGGCGAATATAGATCCTTTGCAAAAGTTAAGTTCTCGTAAGTTCCTTTAACAAAAAGATCGTTTACGGTTTTTGTCCTGCAGAGGAGTTTGTAAGTCAATTGCAAAAAACTAATATCCTGAAAGATTTTTGCTTTCTCGTTGATGTCGTCAGCAGTTTCGATTTCCCTTATATATTTGAAAAGCTGGTCGTCATCTTTGCTTGTTTGTGTTTCTGTATTTTGTGTATACTGGTTTTTCTCAAAGAAGATGTTATGTGCTTCTTTTCTTCTGAAATTGAGCTCTTTGTCACATATTTGCAATGCATTCGGATATTTATCAACGGAGTTATTTATCCACTGTTTAATTAAGCATTGTGGAAAGGAGTGATTTACTTTTGTATTTCTTCTCATATTCTGAAATATAGTTGTAATGCAGAAATTTCCGCGGCTCGGCTCCAGCATCCGGGGTTTTAGGGGCGGAGCTCCTAGGAGAGGGGGTGTCCGGAAGACTTGCCCTGGACCCTATCGCTGCGCTCCAGGGTGACAGAAGGGCAAGGCTGCAGGCAGGGGGAGGCTTCCCCCACCAAGTAAAAAGGCAGCGTCATTCTTCCATCAGTACCGCGATGTCGTCCTTGTCAAAGTCGGTGCCGAAGGCTTGCCGGTAGCTCGATTCCAGCGCCTCTCCGGGGGTGCAGTTTTCCCTGAACAGGACCATGCCGCTGTTCAGGCATTCCATGTCCAGCTCGCCGTCGGTGTCGATGCATTCCGGCCGGAACGTGGACCACAGGCAATAGTCGGTGAACCCTTCCCGGATGTCTTCTTCGAGCAGGTTGTCGCCCGTGCCCGCCTGGACTTTCAGGAACGCCTTTGCGCTCTTGACCCATGCGAGTATCGCGCCGCCGAATGTGTCGTTTTCC
>Ga0247608_10003599_pt1 | contig 17972 bp, 15 predicted proteins | sample 176DNAGHGlowgp2_FD_193490 | JGI IMG/M metagenome (GOLD analysis project Ga0247608, IMG submission 193490) | Sheep rumen microbial communities from Palmerston North, Manawatu-Wanganui, New Zealand - 1766 DNA GHGlow gp2 | ecosystem: Host-associated > Mammals > Digestive system > Stomach > Rumen ... | reverse complement strand
TGATTATTAATACGTTAAGCATGCTGTTAAGACTAGACTTCTTAACATCGTTGTAATTATCTTATTCTCAAGCATTTAGCCAGAAGCTCGTTAAGACTGAGAACATACTACTTTTGTACTATATCATCGTAACTTTGTGCAAACCCCTATACGCACAGTTATGAAAAGATTTGTACTATTATTATTTATCCTCTTCTTCGGAGCAGAGGTTTCTTGGTCATCTAGTTGTGGCGACCACCAATTCATCCCAATCCGTGTATTAGACAACACTACTGAAACTGGACGAGAGCATCGTTCTCAAGTGTATATTCCTATTCAGGCGTTCTATGATGATTTTACATCATCAATATATATACAATTCCTTCTGGATATTGGTGATGTAAACATTACGGTTACAAATAATGATACCGGTTATAGTGCTGACTTTGAGGTTGATTCGAGTTTGGGAGCAACTGTTCTACCTATATATGGTGGTTGCGGTATATACCATATAACTTTTGTCCTATCTGAGGGAGGAGGTTATCAAGGAGAACTCGAGATCTTTTAGCACATTGGCAAGGTGCTCTCTCCTGGCATGATTCTTCTCTTATAAAGTTGAATCTGCTTATTACTACTATCATATAGATTTGATCAAACACTCACATAACTAATAAATATCAGTAACTATGAATAGAAAAATTTTCACCTATGCTATCTCAGTTTTGATAGCCGTATCGAGTGCTTTACTTGTAAAAAGCATCAGCACTAACCGCTCAGATTTGTTTGACTCAAATGTTGAGGCGCTTGCAAATGGTGAAGGTGGGACTGTTGCTATTCCCTGTATTCAGTCTATTTCAATTTGTTTCTTCCTTATGAAAGACGCTAATGGGAATTATTATTTTGCCTCAACGACAGGGTTTAGAAATGTCTAGTAAAGCAGTTCCATTTTTTTGCCTTTTTTTTGTCCTATGCGTTTCATGTATAGGACAAAAATTTGATAATACAGTTCATCTTTGTGGGAATGTTGCATATGAAGATGTAGATGTATATATGTTTGTTTCGGCTTCTGAAGATAGTATCACCGTTTTCAATTATCAAGATTCTCTTTTTTTTACTACTTACTATAACGGAGGTAAACAGAAGTTCCTTCGTCGAGGACGAGGGTTGTACGAGGTAATGAATCCTCTTTGCTTTGCTTTATGCGGAGACGATTTGGTCATTGTAGATCATTCCGGGCTGAGCGCCCCTAGTAAATTAATAACAGTAAATTTGCGCACCCCCAATGACTATTCCTCATGGACTATAAATGATATTTCCTGGATAGGGTCAGCTCGTCCCATATGCAGCATTATCCGGTTGACGCAAACATCTTATCTTACTACAAGTGGAAGATATTCAAGTGGTACGGCATTATCTTTTTTAGATACTCAGGATAAAGTATTCGAACCAATTGATTTCCGAGTGCCCTTAGTTACTAAATCTAGTCTATTCGTGCAGGATGCAGTGTTAGCATCATCTGCTATTACCAGGAATGCAATTTCAAACTCATTATTTGGTTATTCTTGTGGAGAGGGCAAATATTTGGAAATAGTAGAGTTAAATAACAATCATTCTGTAAAGAAACGTTCTGTAGTCTTGAATATCCCGCCCAAATTTGATGAAGATTCTAAAGGTTCATATAAAATGCGAGATAGAACTAATAGGGGCATTAGGGTAAAAAGTACCAGTAATCATATTTTCGCTTTTTATAATCATCCTATTGAATTGCAAGATTATAAAGGATATCCAACCTATTACAACGACTATCTCGATGTTTTTGATTGGGAGGGAAAGTTTATTGAGCGCATAGTGTTTGATGAACCATTTTCAGACTTCATTGTAACCCCAAATGATAGGGTTATATATACGTCAACCATTAACCTAAATACTTTCATGCCTATTATTAAGAAGTATCATTCACATCTAGAGGCGACATAATATTATATGCGAAACATTGTTTTAGTTCTTTTAGCATGTGCAAGCGTTGTCGTCTCCATTTCGTGTTCAAATAAGCAAATAATTCGACAAACGCTCCGGAGATTTGAGAAAACAACCATCTATTTTCCATCATATATGCTAGTGTCACGAGGTGGCAAAATGGAGTTATCGCCTGTCCCTGAAGGTTTTAAATATGTAATATACATATCACCTAAAGACTGTTCGACTTGCGAGATAAGCCATCTTGCGGAAAACGAAGTGATTTTTAATCTGGGTAATAAATACAATTTCAACACGTTGATAATAGTGTCTCCTTCAGATGAATCATTAGAACAGACGGAGTGGCTCATTGCCAGTCGAGAGTCAGATTTCCCGATTTGGTATGATAAAGATTTTTCATTTAGAATTAATAATAAAGGTGCTATTCCTGAAGATAAAAGATTCCATAGATTCTTAGTAAATCCCGATGGAGTGCCTGTACTAATAGGCAATTTGCAAAACGTCAAGATTCAAGAACTATTAAGGCAGTTCTTTGAGATGGGTCATAACAATCTTCCTTTGTAAGAATTTCCAATGATTCTATGAGTCTCGGAGGGGATTGTATTATAAGTTTAAGCATACACTTATGAAAAAAATCTTTTTGTTATTCCCACTGATGATGACTTGTTTCATATCTTACTCTCAAGAGATGACTATGTTGGAGGCAATTACTGTGGCAAGATATTCTTCTGTGCAGGCGCTGGAAGCTAAGCAGTCCTTTATTTCAACATATTGGGCATGGAAGGCCTATCAAGCCAGCCGCCTTCCGTCATTATACCTTTATGGTAATATAGGGAACTTCAACAGATCTCTGTCGCTCCTCCAAAGTCCCGGTGATGGTAGTTTACATTATGTGAGTTCATACAACATGCAGAACGGGATTGGTATTCAGGCACGACAGAACATTACTTTTACCGGAGGAACTCTTTCTATCTACACGGATATTAATCGTATCGATCAGTTTGGGGGTAATGCCGCAGTTACTTGGTACACCCAGCCCATAACGATATCTTATGAACAACCACTATTTGCCTATAACAAATTCAAATGGGATAAACTCATTGAGCCTAAAGAATATGAAAAAGGTCGCCGAAAGTATTTGGAATCGATGGAGCAAGTATCATTGAATGTTGTTAGGGCTTGGTTTAATCTCCTTAAAGCTATGCAGAATGAAGAAACAGCTCATCTGAATTTGGATAACACTTTAAGTATGAGGGATGTTGCAGCGCAACGTCTGGCGTTGGGCACAATAACTCGTGACGATTATCTTCAGTTAGAGCTACGCGCGCTTAACGACAGTATTGCAATCAATGAGTGCGCAATCTTAGTGCGCGAAACTATGATGGAATTGAATTCTCTTTTGGGATATGATGAGTCTACAGAGATTATTCCTATTCTGGAAGATGATTTGCCGGAAACAATTGTGGATTATGATCTTGTACTTGAAAAAGTTTATGCAAATTCTTCTTTCTTGCTGGACAATGATATAAAGCTACTTAAAGCTCGGTCTGAAGTAGCTAAGGCCAATGCTCAAAGGGGAGTTACAATGAGTTTTAATGCGAGATTCGGACTTTCAAAGTCGGGGCCATCTTTTCTCGAAACTTATAAACGACCTCTTGACCAGGAGGTCTTTGGGTTGAGTTTTAGTCTCCCTATCTTCGATTGGGGGCAAGCTCGTGGTCGAATAGAGAAGGCAAAGGCAGCTGAAGAAGTTTCCAAAGCTCAGGTGGAACAAGACGAGAATGCTTTTCGTAGAAAGGTCTTTACTGCAGTAGGTCAGTTCAATAACCAACGCCGACAATGTGCTGTATCTCGTCGTGCATCTACTATCGCGACGGAACGTTATAGTTTAGTGATGGATAAGTTTCGTGAAGGAAGTGCAACTGTTATAGAACTTAATACCGCTCGTGCCGAAAGTGATACGGCAAATGTACAGTATATCACTGACCTTGGTAAGTATTGGATATATTACTACAATCTTAGGCTATTTTCGTTATTCGATGTCTTCACTGGAGAAGACATCTTGATCAATGAGGATGAATTAACAACTAATTAAATATCAATTACAATGAAAAAGAATGTGTTATGCGTCCATTTTAACATCTGACAGGATTGAAGTATACGATTTAAATAACATGTCACATGAGTGCGACTTGCCACTTCAGGATACGTCTTTCACCTATTGTAAAGTTGCTGGCAGAGATGATAATTATGTTGTTGTCATTGCTATACGTGATGAAATTGAGTATTCTGGACATTATGATATCAAAAACCAGGCCTGTTATTTGGCTGAAGGGACTATTAAAGGAAATAATAATTCTCTGAGAAAAGTACTAGGCAATAGCGGTTTTTTTATTCAGACAATGATTTGTATTATTTTACTCGCATACAGGTACAATATATCGGATGGCAGATTTCTTTTATCTAAGTTACTTGTGGTCTTTTGAACATAAGTCCCTTATAGAAATAAAATAAGCAATGTACAAAAGACGTCAGATAAACTGTTTATGCAAATAGAGACTGACTCTGTTGATTACTGTTTAATAATGTCATTGGATGAGAATGGAGCTCCCCACATAACAGAGATCTACTTGAATTCTAATACGCCTTTTTTCCCTTTGGGTGTGTTTTACAACTCAACAAATTACTACTTGTGTGAATCTAAAGATATTTTCAAGTATGTAAGCGTGGAACTTTTTGATGACGGCGAGAATCAATCAGTCGATATTGTACAATCCATTTCACGTTATTCAATAATTAAGTACCATCTCAAATGAAGTCGGGATATCTAATATACATCATTACAATTGTCATAGTTTCTTGTGGGACAAACACTGACAGGGATAGTGACACTGCCGAACGTCTCCAGCAACAGGCAGATAACAACGTAGTAGAGGTAATCACTCTTGAAAAGACGGTCTTTCCCCGCCAACTTCTCTCCAATGGTAAATTGGCCGCGACGGCGCGTGCCAGCCTGTCCTTCTACAGCCCCGGTCCCCTTGCCTCTATTCCTGTCAAGAATGGCCAGTGCGTGACAAAGGGAACGGTTCTGGCCAAGGTAAATCGTCCGGATTTGGAGCTGGCCCTTGAATCAGCACATTTGTCGCTGAAAAAGGCCGAGATGGACATGCTCGATTATTTGGTGGGACAAGGCTACCCAGCCCGCGACACAACAACAGTTCCGCCCGAGATTATGGCCGTAGCACGGATGAAGTCCGGCTATTCGGTGGCCCAGAACAACCTTTCCAAAGCTCGAATGGACATGGACGGAACGGTGCTGAGAGCCCCTTTCTCTGGGCGGGTGGCCGACATCTTCCTGCGACAGTACGACCAATCTGGAACGAAGACTTTCTGCACCCTAGTGGATGACAGTTCTTTTGACGTAGCTTTTACGGTAATGGAGTCCGAGTACAATTTCCTTTCCAAAGGGCTGGCGGTGAAGGTGATTCCTTATGCCGATGCAAGTTGTATCTGCTCCGGAAACATCACGGACATTAACCCGTTGGTTGATAAGAATGGTCAGATTCTCGTGCGGGCCAGTGTAAAAGGCGGTGGAAAACTATTGGACGGAATGAACGTGAAAGTGACAGTGGAACGCATGATCTCGGATGTTCTTGTGGTGCCTCGAAGCGCCGTCGTTATCCGTGACAACCTAGATGTCCTTTTTACATATACCGATGACGGCAAGGCGCACTGGACTTATGTGACCATTATCACCTCCAACGGAGACAGCCACGTTGTTACAGCCAACACGTCCCGCGGTGCTGTCCTCTCTGAGGGGGATCGCGTCATCATAAGCGGCAATCTGAACCTAGCAGACGGTTCCTCCGTAGTCCTCGCAAAATGATGTTAAAGCATATCATAGACAGACCGATAGCTGTAACCATGGGGCTAATTGCTCTGGTGATACTGGGCCTTGTTTCCTTGAAACTTCTACCGGTATCACTCATCCCAGATGTAGACATTCCATTTATTACCGTACAGGTGAGCGATGCGTCCCTCTCAGCCCGTGAATTGGATGAGAGCGTGGTGAACCCCCTCCGTGAACAGCTCATTCAGGTGGGGGGGCTTCAAGACATCGTATGCGAATCCCGGGACGGCTCTGGAACTCTTCGACTGAGCTTTAATCATGGTGCGGATATCGATTACCTCTTCATCGAGGTGAACGAAAAGATAGACCGTGCAATGGCTTCGCTTCCAAATATAAACCGCCCCCGTGTGCTCAAGGCTGATTCAAGCGACATCCCAGCCTTTTTCATTAACGTAAGCGTGCGTGACGGGAGTAGCCTTACGCAGTTGAGTATTTTTTGCAAGGATGTGATTTCTAAGCGCCTGGAGCAATTACCGGAAGTGGCGATGGTAGACCAGAGCGGAGCGCAGGGTGAGGAAATTCTCATCGTGCCAGATGAAGGGAAACTCTCCCAGGCCGGCCTTTCTTATTCTGCATTTGAAGCTGCGGTATCATCGGCCAACATACATCTTGGTTCTCTTTCAATCCGCGACGGTGAATACCGCTACAATGTAAAGTTTGACGCTAGGGTCGGCACCGTAGAGGAACTGGCTTCGATTTGGCTCAAATGCAATGGCCGCTTGTTTCAGATAAAAGATTTAGCCAATATTTCCTTGACTCCCGCCAAATGTACAGGGCTTGTACGTTCGGACGGGAAAGAAGCTGTAAGCCTTGCCGTCATCAAGCAGCGGGATGCCCGTATGAGCAAACTCAAGAACGCTGTAAACACCCTCCTCGAAAACTTCAGTGATGACTACCCCCAGCTTTCATTCACGGTGACACGTGACCAAACCGAACTGCTGGAATACTCCATCCACAATCTTATCCGGAGCATCATTCTAGGTGTGATTATCTCCTGCCTTGTCATCTTTCTTTTCATGCAGGATTTCCGATCTCCGGCGCTGGCATCCTTAACAATTCCATCGGCCCTGATGCTGTCAATGCTGGTCTTTTATATCTGCGGCTTGTCCTTGAACATCATCTCCCTGTCTGGCCTTCTGGTGGGTGTGGGGATGATGGTGGACAATACCATCATCCTCATCGACAATATCACAGGGCGCTGGCAGCGAGGAGAACCGCTCCGGGAAGCCGTGCTAGGAGGAACGCGCGATGTCGCAGCCCCCATGCTTTCGTCTGTCCTCACTACCTGTGCGGTCTTTGTCCCCCTGGTCTTTGTAAGTGGAATGGCCGGTGCACTCTTCCGTGACGAGGCCATTGCCGTCTCCGTAGTGCTCGGCACATCTTACTTGGTGACCATCACGGTGATTCCTGTCTTCTATTGGTGGTGGTACAAAGAACAACCAGCATTTAAAGCCCACCCTTTATTGAAGAAACTCTCTTTTGACGAAACGCTCTGCCGCAGGGATCATCGTCGGATGAAATGGTGGCTGCGTCATCGCACCCTTGCTTGGGGAATTGTCGGCCTTGCGGCAATGGGGATGGTGGTCTGTTTTTCCTTCATGCCCAAGGAGCGTCTGCCCCGGATGACGCAGACGGAGAATATCCTGCATTTGGATTGGGGCGATAGACTTTCCGTTGAAGAAAACGCACAGCGATGCATAATCCTGGAAGAAATGATCAAGCCTTATGTTCTGCAGACTACGGCCCTTATAGGTATCCAGCAATTCGTACTGGAGCACAGCGCTGAGCAGGGAATCTCGGAACTACAACTCTATTTCCGCTGCCCGAATATGTCCGCACTGGATAATGCCAGGTCAGTTCTGGAATCCTATCTTTCAGAAAACGCGGCCGGAGCATCATGGCGCTTCGAGACGTCGGGCAACCTTTTTGACATGGTTTTTGCCGATACGGAAGCTCCGCTTGTGGCCCGCCTCCGCCCAATACGCAGATAGGAATTAGCCTAGGGACGTTGCGTAGAACGCTTGAGTCGCTTCAGGAAGCTCTCCCTGGGATTTCCATCCCTCCAGTTAGCACGAAGGCCAACGTTCTTTTCGTGGCCGATGGGGAGAAGATGGCCCTGTACGGGGTTTCTTATGATGCACTAACAAGCGTTCTCCGTAATTCGCTCAATCAGAACCGCCTCTTTACGATTGTGCAGGGAACTAGGACGCTCCCGGTAATTATAGGTAGTGATAGGGAAAATCTTTCTGCACTACTTTCGAAATCATTTGTCGAAAAGGACGGGAACAGGATTCCAGTAGCGGATTTGATGCTTCAGAGCTATGTCGAAGACCTCAAGGCCATCGTTTCCGGCGCCGAAGGCAATTATTATCCGGTCCCACTCCAGGTTTTATGGCAGGATGTGCCAGGAACAATGGATACGGTGGACAAGGCTGTCCGTGATGTCGGAGAATTCGAGGTGAGTTTCAGCGGTTCTTGGTTTTCCAACCGCCGTATGACCGAAGAGATGCTCCTGGTTCTTGCTGTGGCTCTGGCGCTTTTATACTTGATTCTTGCCGCCCAGTTTGAGTCCCTTCTACAGCCAATTCTCATCCTGTTGGAGATAGTTATCGACATTTTCTGTGCCCTAGTCGTACTCTGGTTCCTTGGGGAAAGCATTAATCTTATGTCCCTTATCGGCCTTGTGGTCATTACTGGCATCGTTATCAATGACTCTATCCTAAAAATTGACACCATCAACAAGTTGCGCAGGGGCGGAATGCCACTGAGGGAAGCCGTTCTCACCGCTTCTTCGCGGAGAATGAAAGCTATCATCATGACTTCGCTCACCACCATCCTTGCTGTCTCGCCCTTCCTCATGCGCGGTTCCATAGGGGCCGACCTCCAGTATCCTATGTCCCTTGTCATCATTGCTGGCATGACCATGGGTACACTGGTTAGCCTTTTCATTGTCCCTGCACTCTATTATAGCATATATGCCCGAAAAGAGCGTTCATAGAGGCATTCCTCCACTGACGGCCGTGTTGGTGATGGCCGCGCTTTCGCTTGTCGGTCTGGCTTCACTGCCGAGGCTAAATATCCAGTACGTCCCAACGGCCCCAGGCCGCGAGATATCCGTGAGTTACTCGTATCCAGATGCCTCTGCAGAGATTGTTGAGGCCGAGGTTACATCCATCCTCGAAGGCGCTTTGTCTTCCTTAGTAGGTATAACGGATATTGCTTCCACTTCTCGGAAAGGTTCCGGGAGCGTGAATGTAAGTTTTCGCAAGGGGAAAGATATGGATGCTGCACGCTTTGAGGTGGCATCGGCGATAAGGAACATTTACCCGTCGTTACCCTTCGGCGTGTCCTACCCTTCTGTGTTGCTTTCCTCGGGGGGAGGTGTAAACACATCGATTTCATACATCATCAAGGGGCCTATGCCTTCGCAGGAGATTGAAAAGTATGCACGGGAACGCATCCTTCCACAATTGTCTGCGATTGCCGATGTGGATGGTGTCACGCTAAGTGGTGCAACTCCCTTCCATTGGGTAATTACATTTGATGCGGAAAGGGTGGCTACGGCCGGCATAACATCCGAAGACATTGCATCGGCCTTTCACAGCGCATACGCCAACCATGTCCTAGGCATGGTGGAAACAGGGGAAGGCACACTGGCTGTTAGGCTTAGCGTGGATGCTGCCGATGATTTCGGGGCCATCCCTGTGAAGAAGATAGGTGATCAGGTCTATTTTTTAAGGGACCTCGCATCATGGCAGTATAAGGAGTCACCACCTACCTCCTATTTCCGCGTGAACGGACTCAACACCATCACCATTGCTGTGACTACGACTGGGACCTCAAACCTTCTTTCAGCCGTATCCTCGGTGAAGAAAGAAATGGCAAGGTTGCAGGCCGCGTTCCCGGAGACACTTACCGCCAGTGTATCCTATGACGCTTCCGATTATGTCCGAGGAGAACTCCGGAAGATATTTTTACGAACTGCGCTCTGTATCCTGATTCTACTGGTATTAGTCTTTTTCGTCAGTCACTCTTGGCGCTATCTGTTCATTATATCGGCTACCCTTGCGGTTAATATCCTCACTGCACTGGCAATTTATGCTTTTGCAGGGCTTCAGATTCATATATATACGCTGGCAGGAATAACGGTTTCGCTGGGAATGGTAATAGACTCGTCCATTGTGATGGTCGATCATTTTGGCTATTTCAAGAATCGTCGTATCTTCCCCGCACTTGTCTCGGCGACGGCGACCACGGTGGCGGCCCTTATTACCCTTCTTCTCCTTCCGGAGAACGAAAGGGCAAATTTGACGGATTTCATATGGGCCATCGTTATCAATCTTGCACTGTCTCTGATTGTGGCATACCTGTTTATTCCCTCTTTAATGTCTTTCTTTTCGATTAAGTCATCATCGGCGTTTGTTCCATGTCAACGGAAAAGGCGATGGGTGAAGCGAAATCTTATCTATAAAAAGTATATCTTATGGGGGGTGGAGCACAGGTGGGTGTTAATCCTTTTATTTGTCTTGTCTTTTGGAGTTCCCATTTGTCTTATCCCTTATACCCGGGACAACTATAGGACGGCAACTAAGATTCTATCTTCTTCTTTCGGCCACTTCTATGAGGCAATGGGCCGTTCTAATTTCTACAGGCAGCCAGAACGCAAACAGCTATATATCAACGCGGGAATGCCCGAGGGGTGTACAGTAGCGCAGCTCAATGAGGTGGTGAAAGCCATGGAAAATTACCTGGCCGGTTTCGATGAGATTGATAGTTTTATCACTCAGATATACGCTTACGATAATGCTCGCATCGTTGTAGTGTTCAAACCTCAATTTGAGCGGACGACTTTTCCCCTGCAACTAAAGTCGCTGGTCACAGCCAGGGCAATCAACTTTGGCGGAGCTAACTGGTCCGTTTACGGAATAGACCAGAACTCCTTCGATAACAACATTGTCTCGCCCCACAAAGGATGCCATATCATCCTTAGGGGATATAATTATCAGCAGTTACTAAGCTATGCCGAGCATTTAGTGGATTATCTTTCTTCGAATCGGAGGGTGTCAGAGCCGGAGATTTGGAGTTCTTATTGGGGGCGACCATCCATGGAGTTTAACCTAAAATACAATTTCGATGAGATGACTGCTGCCGGCATCAATCCATACCGCTATTACAGCGAACTCTCCTCCAAATTATATGACCATTCTTTGGGCAGCATATTCAAAGATGGAGAAGTGTCGGAGGTCGTTCTACGGTCATCAGATATTGACAGCTACGACCTCTGGCATGTGCTTAATGTTCCTATTCCTGTCGACTCCATTAAAATGACTCTGTCTTCCGTAGGAAATATCGTCAATAAACGTAGTGGAATAGAAATCAATAAGTCCAACCAATCCTATCAATTGGACGTTTGCTTCGACTTTATTGGAGGTTACCAACTGCAGAAACGGCTGATTGATGCCGCCGTAGTGTACATGAATAGTGAAGTGTTGCCTCTTGGCTTCAAAGCTGATAATATGCAACGCGGCTGGTACGATACCCACAAGGAGCGCTATGCCTGGATAATCTTCCTGATTGTAGCAATCATCTTTTTCTTACTTTCTATGAGCATGGAGTCTCTCAGACTGCCGCTTGCTATCATTACCATGATTCCTATCTCATTCATCGGGTTGTTTTTGGTCTTTGGTCTTTCCTATTTCCCTTTTGATCAAGGAGGCTTCGCTGCGTTTGTGATGCTTAGTGGTATCGTCGTGAATTCCGGCATATATTTACTAACCACTTACCAGCGGTTGGGCGGGGCATCAGGAAAGAGCCTTTCTAACCAGATTCGCCTATATGTCAAAGCTTTTAATTACAAGGTTGTGCCAATTATTCTCACTATTTCATCCTCCGTTTTGGGTATTATTCCGTTTTTAACAGATGGCCCTGAAGAAGTCTTTTGGTTCGACTTTGCCATTGGCTCTATAGGAGGTTTGTTGTTTTCCATAATTGCACTCATTTTTTACCTTCCAGTGTTTGTTGTTTGTAAACAAAAGGGCGCCGAAGATATTAATGGAAAACTACTACAGAAACATTAATTGTTTAAAATAGTGAAAGTTCATTTACATCCTGATTTGGAATGAGAGGTTGAGGAGTTATGATGTGCTATCCGAAGTCCATTCTCACCAGTTCATACACCTTCACGATGTTACTTGCGTGAGAATATACATGCTTTCGTTCATAATCAGTGGTTTGCGGCCATGTAATTACGAACTCATTTCAAATCTCGGTCGTCAAAGAACTGATGTATTATATTAAAGTTTAATTTGTTTACAAGCTCGGATGCGGCTTATAACGCATCACTACTAATTAGCGGATACTAATGACATACATTATGTATAATAGGACACACAAATATAAACAACCATTAGGGTTGTTTGGGTACTTGCTATCTTTTAGGGGGGCTACGACGAAGTTCATATTCTTCATCACCGCAATACTTCTAGTGAATTCTAGTTGTTCTAATGATTATGGAGATTTAGGGGATAAGGTTTTAAGTAGATATCAGCATGAAAATGACTCTCTAAAAAAACGAGCGGCTCTATTCTTACTGGACAATATGCGCTATCATGCATACCCCTATAGTTCTTCAATTATAAAGGGGAAAGAATGGTACAAATTTTTACGAGAAGTGCCCTATGAAAGGTTACATACAGTGAGAGATTCTTTATCTGTACTGTTTAATCCATATGAGAAAGCACAGTATAAACTGGATATTTGTGAATTAGACTCGTCATATATTTGTGACAATATAGACCTCGCATATAAAGTATGGCAAGAACAGCCATGGGGGAAGAATGTCGATTTCGAGATGTTCTGCGAATACATTTTGCCATATAGAATTGGTGATGAGATTCCTGAAAGATGGAGAAAGCACTATTATGAAAAATATAATCCCTTGTTAAATGAGTTTATAAATTCAGGAGAATACGATGTTGAAGATCCCGTTGAAGCCGTAAAGTTCCTTCTCGCGAAAGTGCCTCTTATAAACGACCCACGCTATACAACGTTTTCATTTATGAATTTCCCACACATCGGGCCACATTATGTTCAATATATGTCTGGGACATGTAGAGAATTCTCAGATTATTTGATATATATATGCAGGTCATTAGGAATCCCTTGCGCATTCAATGAGACCGTGAATATGCACAGAAGTAATCAAGGCCATCAGTGGGTCAGTTTTTGGAATAAAAATGGAGAAGAATTCATCATAAGTAATTATCCCCCTGAAATAGTTCCCAACAGGCAAGACTATACACTTGGTTCGAGTAAATGCAAGGTGTTTCGTCAAACATTTAGCTTAAATGAAAGATTATATGATAAAGGGAAACGTAATCGTTTTGCCCTAAGGCCACGGTTTCGTTATCCGACTTACCGAGATATGACCGCTACATATACCAACACCTATATATCTGACTTAACAATTCCCAGTTCAAAACTTAAAGGGCCTATTAGTTGGAATGAGCCTATATATTTGTGTTCTTCTTCGAGGACCACTTGGATTCCTGAAGACTACTCTTTTAAAAGTTTGAGAGGCGTTCATTTTTCTAATCTTCAAACTGGGGAAGTTATGTGTTTGTGTATAGATTCATCTGGCGAAATGTGCGCGATTTCAAATCCTTTTGAAATTGATGTTGATACGCATAGAATAAAGTATTTGTCTCCATCCGATTCGCTACAAAGTGTCACACTTTTATCAAAGTATATAAGCACTGTTGAAGAAACGACTTTTCGGGACAGAATGGTCGGTGGCCTTTTCGAGGGCTCTAATAATCGTTATTTTCAAAATGCAGACACCTTACACATCATCGGCCAAAGGCCCGAAAGAAGGCTTTCTATAGTTAAAGTTGACAAAGTGCCACTAAAAACCTATAGGTTCCTTAGATATAAAGGTCCTGATGGTGGTTATTGCAATGTCTCAGAAATTACTTTCTTTGATGAAAATCGAAAAATACTTTATCCCCAAACCGTATTTGGAACATTGACAAGCGAGCCAGGTCACGATTATTCCAAAGTATTTGATGGCAATACTTTAACATCTTTTGTAGACTCCGCCCCTAGCGGAGGTTGGATCGGGATTGAGTTAAAGCAGGATGCATATATTGGGTATATCAGCTACACTCCCCGTAATCGCGACAATTTCATCAACACAGGGGAACATTATGAATTGTTGTATTTTGATTATAGATGGAAGTCTTTAGGGAGAAAAGTAGCTTATAGTGATTCACTGGTATATGATAATGTCCCGAAGGATTGTATTCTGCTATTAAAGAATCATTCTAATGGCATTCAAGAGCGTATTTTCACCTATAAAGGGGGGCGGCAGATATGGAAATAAGAGGAATCGCCATTTTGGCTATTTTAGTTTCTTGTTGTCACATTTCACAACAAGAGGATATGGTCAGCGGTTATTGTGGGGACTTGCCATTATTCACAATCCCGCCAGATTTAATTATTACAACTCATTCGAACAATTTGAGCAGTGTATTACTAAACGATAGTTCCCAGTTTAGTTTTTCCGCATCAATTGAAATTGAAGGGAATCGTTACGGTTTAATAGGACGAACAAAAATCATCCAACCTAAAGCCGTTTATGCCAATGCTGGAGAATCAAGAATTATATGGCAATGTGGAGAATATGAAGTTACTCTTTCATTTATCGCCCCTTCAAAGAATTATGGTTGCTATCCTGTAAATTATTTATTGAGTCAGGTTAAGGATCGTAATGGAGATAAATGCATGTCTTCGTTAATGATTGAAATTGATCCAGGTGCCCTCTTATCTGACTGCATCCATTATGGCTTCTTGCCCACTAATGACAAATATTCGTCTTTATTCTTCTTAGCGTATTCGAGCAAGGACCTAGTACAATTATGGGGAAAAATAGTTCTGCCGTATTGGAAAAAAAATTATTCCGATAGTGTTCTTGATTTAGTCAATAGTAAAGACATTCTTTCTCCAGCGTCAGGGAGTGTCGGCCTAAGATTGATGAAAGCAAAATTGAATCTTTCAAAGACTAAACATGGTGAACTTATCTGTGTCACATATCCTTATGTTAATCGCATGACACAAATGAATAACTTAATTGATACATTAGCTCTTTATGGGGAGAAAGAATTACTTGAGGGAATCATGAACCCGTTATTATTTTATTCTGAATCGGAACTCTGGAATGCCCCATATTGTCCCCCAGATATTGGTGCATATCCCTTGATTATGCATCGCATTTCCGATGATGAAGATTATGTTTGGGTAACAAATAAAGCAATAGAAACAATATCGATTATTGATTCTCTAGCACATAATAGGAATTATTCTCGTAAACATAAAGTGATTTTAAACAAATGGAGAGAGTTTGTAGAATAATCCGATTCATATTCTATTCTGGGGTGCTAATAGTACTATTCGCATTAATCATCCGCATATTCGTATTTGATTGTTTTACAATAAAAGGAGATTCAATGCTCCCAACTTATTATTCTGGGGACAGAATTTGGGTTAATAAACTACTAATGGGAGCGAGGCTTTATTTAAGCTACGATTTTGAATCACCTGAACTAAAATCTTTCAGAATGCCCGGATTATCAAAACTAAATGTAGGAGATATTGCCGTATTTAATGCACCGTATGGCAGAGACAGAGAGTGTATTGAGTTTCGTATAAATTATGTTTATGCTAAGCGATGCTTGGGGAGGCCTGGCGATACTATTGGGATTAAAGATGGGTTCAATTATAATACTAGTATTGACCATCATATTGGTTCATTACCTTATCAATTACAATTGAGAGACAGTCCCGACTCATTAATCCCCGATTACGTCCTCGGCGCATACCCGTATTCATATGGTTTTAACTGGACGATTAAAGAGTTGGGGCCACTCATTGTCCCTTATAGTGGGATGAAAATACAACTTGATATGTACTCGACAGTTCTATATGCTCATTGTATTGAGTATGAGACTGGATATAAACCCATGTTGAATGCTGGAAGGTGGTATTTGGGAGGAAAAGATATTGTTGATTACACTTTCAAATATAATTATTATTATTTTATAGGCGACAATATTTTTGATTCTAAGGATAGTAGATATTTCGGCTTTGTCCCAGAAGATTATATCATTGGAAAAGTTGTTAGGCTATAATTCATTTATTTTTTCCATTTTTTTAACGGCTCCGAAAGGATGTGAAGAAATAACACAATAGTTAGGTGACTAAACAGTATAAATCGAGTTGGATGCGGCATTTCATATTGAACTGAATTAAACGACAATCCATTATGCATTCATATATTTACAGAGAACGATTTTTTATCTTCGTTAAAATATGCTCTATGAAGGATAAAATAATAATATTATTTCCATCGCTTTTTGAGTCGTATCCGCATTTGTCATTTGGGCGCAACATCTCTCCTAGGAAGAATTATCTCTTTTTAGCATACGCTAAAACACTTGCTAATTCCAAATCTGGAAATGGATAAGTGCGATCAGGCATACAAAAGGAATCCTAAGGATATCGTTGGCGTTTCAACATCAGAGTCCATCTGTCTGATAGAAAATTCAACTTTGTTAACTATAAGCCACAATTTGGAGATTTTGATTATTACGAAATACATTCTTCCATAATCCTTTACACACTTTGATACGAATGTTCTATCACAAAAAAATCAATTGCATTCCTATTGATGCAATAATTGTTATATCTTTATCATTATGGCTTTTGGTAGAGGCTGGAATTGGGATATTACAGGTTTTGGGAATACAAGAGTCTAACAATCCTATTTTTATTTTAACAGGACATTTCATAAACCCTGGACCTTATGGTGGATTCATTGCTACGTTAGTTGCTATTTGCAGCTCATTTTATTTTTCAAATAAAAGCACAACTAGCAAATGGTCGACAACGACTAAATACCTCGCAGGTTTTGCTGCTACTGTTGGTATTATTATCCTTCCATCGTCAATGAGTAGAGCATCATGGTTAGGTCTCTTTGCGGCACTATTACTATTTTGCTATAAAAGACAAGACCTTGTCAAATCATTTTGTATCCGTCACCGGTGGGTAATCCCATTTGTTACCATTCTGGCTTTAACCCTAGGGGCTGGTAGTTTTCTTCTTAAGAGGGATTCCGCACTGGGACGACTACATATTTGGAATATAGAATGTAGAATTATCTCAAAACACCCTATCACAGGAATCGGGAGAGGAAAATTCGCTTATGAGTATGGAATGGAACAGGCCCGATTCTTTCGCGAGAAAGAACGCTCTAAGACAACAATTAGAATTGCTGGATGTCCCGAATATGCGTTTAATGAATATTTAAAAGCCGGCGTTGAATTTGGGGTAATCGGTCTAATCTTATCTATTATTATCACTATAACATGCTGTGTGATATTAACAAAGAAAGAGCACCCTCTTGGCTACGGTTGCGTCGTTTTAGCTGTTTTTGCTTTTTTTTCATATCCAATGGAATTTTGGCCCTTCCAATTCCTCGCTATTGTTATGGTTACTGGTGCTTTCGGGATACTATTACATAAGTACAATTGGGCCCAATTCCCTATTATTTGTGCCCTTTTCATCTGTATAACAGTCAATAATGGAATAGACCGAGAGAAGGATTCTTTTCGAACCCTATATCAACAAGGGCATGTGTTATTCCTCAACGGTTATTACAAAGAGGCTCTGCCAATTCTGGAACAAGGATCTAAGATATCCTCTGACCCTATGTTTCATAATATCATGGGCCAATGTTACGTTTTTCTTGGTAATACCGCTGAGGCAGAACAAGAATTTATGCTTGCCCATTATATGGTTCCATGCCGTTTATACCCTCTTGTATTGCTACAAGAGTTGTACATATCTCAAGCAGATACGATGAACGCAAAAAAGATAGAATCAATAATAAAAGAAACACCTATAAATCCTCGAAATGAAAATATGAAAAAGCTTCTAAGACGTGCAGAGGAAAACATGTTATCCATTGACTCAAAAAGCGAATAATTGCTTAACTGGTTCAACCTTTGTTTTCCATTAGCAGTGATGCGTTAAAAGCCGCAACCGAGCTTGT
>Ga0247608_10003598_pt1 | contig 17973 bp, 21 predicted proteins | sample 176DNAGHGlowgp2_FD_193490 | JGI IMG/M metagenome (GOLD analysis project Ga0247608, IMG submission 193490) | Sheep rumen microbial communities from Palmerston North, Manawatu-Wanganui, New Zealand - 1766 DNA GHGlow gp2 | ecosystem: Host-associated > Mammals > Digestive system > Stomach > Rumen ... | reverse complement strand
TTGTAAACATGTTTGGAAAGCTAATTGATTTAATCATTAGAATTCACCCAATTCTTTATAAAATATAGCACCGTCTAATTTTTCAAGTGTATTCTCAGCTCTCTGATATAAATTGAAAAAGTCTTCGGCTGAGTATCCACCAAGTTTAGTATTGTCTGGCATAACTAAATTTCCGGTGACTTCAAGTCTATCTATTTTAAAGTATCCTAAGCCTTCTTCTGGAACACCTGTATAAAGTTTACCGAGTATAACTGGTGTATCTAGTTTATTATTTTCAAACTCTATAAATACTACATCACCAACTTTGTAATTGCCATATTCTCCGGGTTGATTACAAAGTAAAGCCGGTAATATAAATTCAGCTGTGGTATTATCTTCAAGTGGTGGTATACGAACTAAATATCTATTGTTATCTTTTGGTAATTCTTTTATTATACCTTTAAATACCATTATGTCAATTCCTCATCTCCAGCTACACGAGTAAGACCCAATGTAGTTAAGTATCCAGCGCTACTTATATTATCTTCTTGGCTTGTTATTATATAATACCCAGAAGAATTATGTTTATGGCCAAAGAACCAAACATTCAATTTTACATAAGTCATAAGTATTGCTGGTCTAAGTAATCCTTTAAGTGTTATAGTTGCTTGTATTGGGAAGCTGGTAACCTTAGTCCACCAGGCTTTATCTTCATGATCTAGTTTAAGATCAGTACCTCTAATAAGTGGTGAGAACTGATACTCAATAGTACCATCATCACCAATCCTTTTTATATAGTCAGAACTTTTTATTGATTTATTATAATCATACATAATAGACCAGTTAGCCTGATTATTTATTTGGAAATTGGTAATTATATTTGCTGTTGGATAACCAACATCAATGGTATAAGTAGCTAATTGATTTAAAGATATAATAGATGTCTCTACATTACTCACCTTGAAATATGGACCACCAAAAGCTCCAGCAGTATCATCCATTGTAGTTAGCGTATAGATACCATTATTTGTAGCACTATCATCAGGTGTTCCAACTGGTATCATGTGGTCTACCAGTTTGGTGATATACTCCAGAGCTGATATATTGGTATAGGTCTGAACATGGACTACCTTATCATTTTGAGCAATCCAGTTATTCATTTCAACGATTGATCTATTTTTCATTCCAGTGAAGACGTCTAATAAATGATATTCATCATTATATAGGATGTTGAGTATTTCTTCACTTGGTTTACAATATTTACCGCCAAAGTTATAGGAACCACTTAAAGTTAAATTAGCAGTACTAACAGCTGAGACTGTATAGTTAATTCTATTCTCACTCATCTCAAATGAAGTTTGAACATCAGTTATAATAGCTTCTTCACCCTTTTCATCAAAGTTATTATATACATAATTAGGTAGCTGGAAATCTCCATAACTAATTCGCATATAACGAGTAGAAGATACAGAACTGAAGATTCTTTCAAAGAAGTTTGGGTCGCTTCCATCTGTTATTGGGTAAGCTATAGATAAAGTATATTGGTTTACAGTACCGTTAATTTTTTTAACTTTTAATGACTGAATATAGTTAGGATATTTTTCTTCTATATTTTTATAGAATCCATTACTGGAAGTACCAACCCTACCAGACTCATAAACACCAAAAGTATACCCGCCAAGTTCTACTCTAACAAAAGGTGCTTCAACCCTGTTAGTTGAAGCTAATAATCCATTATTATGATGTCTACTAAATTCTTCTTTTGAAATTTGTGCCATTATCTTTTATATCTTATACCTGAAAGTGAAGGTATTTTTATTGTATCATACTTTGGAAACAATCTAGTATAACTATCTTGAATCCTATTATAATCAGCTATGACCCAGAATAAATCTGGTCTACCATAATATTTATAGGCCAACTTATCAAGAGTGTCAGTATCTGTTATATTATGTAATACATATTCTGTAGTATCAACTAACTGACTAGTTAAGCCATAAACATATTTATCATCCCAGTTATGGTAATAAAATGAGAATGGTGCATATCTTGAAGTATAATCATAGCTTCTTGTTTGTTTATCTGTTAATACATCCATAGTTATTCTCTAAATATATTATTAGTAGCACATACGCCACGGAAAGATCCTACCTGAGCTACAGTATCAGCATCATAAGGATCTGACTCATAAACGGTAAATGATATTTGAACTAAAGCATATTTATCATCTGGTAATATAGGCTTTTGATATGTTACCTGTATACCACTATTTACTACGCCTTTAATAAAAACAGAATTACCAAATCTTACTGCTACCATAGGAGGTTCAACACTCTTAGAACCATTGGTATATTCTCTATATCTTGGGAGAGCTACAGATTGAAGATATTTAATTAAAGTATCTACATAGTCTTCGCCCATATAATCTACAGTATTAGCTTTAAGGTTACTGACTCCCTTATTTAGATCTTCCATTAAATCTCTATGTAACTGGAGCTGTAAACTGACGGTTCTTGGACCTGATCTTGAATATGAGTATACCGGAGCAGATCTTGATAGAGCACTAGTCTCAGCAAAAGTACTACTCATATTATCATTTATTGACTCTGGATAAAGTGGGATGACACAAAACTTATCTAAGTGGTAAAAGTAAATATAATTAGCAATCATTTTAAGGTTGCTGCCTAAGACTTGATTACTACCACCAAGATATTCAGCCTGCATCCTGCCACCGGCTGCGGTATTAGAAGAAGTATAATCTAACGGGTTACCAAAAGAATTACTCCAAGTACCTGTGCTATTATAATTACTAAAAGATGAGCCAGTATTACCAAAACTTCTTCCACCACCACTTACATGTTGGTTACCAAAGCTTCTCCCACCGCCACTTGCGTGTTGATTCCCGCCTTGACTTGTATGTGAGCCATTATAGTCTGATTGTCCACTGTGGTGAGTAGAACCGGAATTATAATAATTACCGGTGCCCCTAAATAATGGTATTGGCATTACAACGCCTCCATATGATATTCTACGTCTTTATCGACGTAACCTAACATATCTTTATAAATATCCGTGATTGAGAATTTAGAGTAATCAACTATTACTTGCTTTTCAGACCCATATCCGTCGTCAGTATAATCTTTATAAGAATCATTACTTTCTTCAGCCGAATCTGGAGTATTTATTTTAGCAAAACTATTTCTCATTGGAGTATTTATAAAATCATGAATTTTATAATTTAAGTCTATATTCCAAATATCAAAGAATCCTTTGAAGTTACCAAATTTTGGATAAACTTTATCCTGTACTCTTGATATATTATACTGTAATTTTTCAGTATGGTTTATAGCATTTCTTAATAGATATTCTACCAGCCTATCTGCAAACGGATAACTAACTCCGTCGTTTAAAGATAGTAGTGATAAATTAGTATTTATTTTAAGATTATTATATTGAGGCTGGCATACTACCTTATCATATAAATCAGGATAAGCTTCTTTGTTACTTACCCTTATAACATCTTCTTCGTTATATACTAATCTAGAAGTTATCTTGTCTCCATAAGACTTAGCTAATAAAAGGTTACCCTCTATGATAGCTATGGAAGACTTTACAGATCTTGGTATCTTAATGAGTAGTTTAAGATTTTCTTCATAATCAGTATATCTTTGATAATTACATTTTGGTATTTTCCTGCCATCTACATCAACCTGGAAATCAAAAGGTTGTTCAAACCTTGAATTACCAATTAATGTATAAGTCTGTTTCATAAGTTGATTAGAGATCTTAAGTCTTTGGCTTCCAGTATAAATCATTGCACATAATTCATACGGGACTTGAGACTCTATAGCTATATTATATTTCGTATTAAATTTAATGGGAACTATATAATAGTTATATAAATCATTGGAAGTATCTACTCTAAAGTAAGAAGTTTCTTCAATGTCGCCTTCACTACTTTCAATAATATGTGGAATATCTAAAGTGAATCTTAGATCTTTTGGAGATTCATTATTAAAGCAATTATAAAGTGGCATTAAGTCAAGCTTATAATAATCTCTCACGAACCTTAAAAATTCTCCAAGATAAGCATGAGTATAAGAATCATAAACAGAAGAATTTATAACCAAATTTTTTGTAAGATTATCCATCTTCTGTCCATAATTATAAACACCTATTTGTTCAAGTTTTCCAGGCTTTATACTTCCATCTTCATTAAATCGGCTACCCTCTGTGCAATAATATAATTTCCTATCTTTAAAGTAATACTTACCATCAAATAAGAACATATCATCTACCAGAGGTTTAGCCTGTGGGAGGTTAAATTCATGTAACAAATTCTTTATATAACCTGTTATTAAATTGTCATTACCAAATCTATATTTCATTTATTAACCACCTATAGTAGTAGTCATCCAATTAAACGGGTGATTCCAATTCATTGAATCAGTATTAATCACATCAGCTGTACCTGATCTAGTAAATCTAGCTACCAATAATGAATAAATATTTTGAACGTTCATGGCAATGTATGTAGCCATATCTTGCATCAAAGCAGAATCCTGTCCAATACTAACTGTATTACCTGCTTCGGCTATCCTTGTAACAGTTCCAAATGGGTGATTAGGTAAGTCTAAAATTGCAGCTACTGCATCGGTTAATTTATTATAGACATCAGTGATAGATCTTCCTTCCTCAACATCTACACCCGCAAAAGCTCCAGAAGTTGTGGCACTAGTATTAGAGTTAAGACTATCGCCTACATATGCAGATCCAGAGACACCTAGACCAGGCCCACCAAAACCTAATAAGCTTCCAGCCACACCCACGGTATTATTGGCAAACCAGTTATTTCCGCCTAAAGCTTTATATATTTCAAAGGCTTGACCTGCGGTGTTTCCACCTACAGCTGATCCTAGCCCATAAAATAATTTATCCAATGAATCTATTGTACCGGTTATACCGGATATAACCTGTCCAACTCCTGTACCCTTAGAATTACTCAGTCCTAACAATAAGGCTAAAGGCACCAGGTTTGTGGCTAAATTTACTGCTCCGAGAATATCTCCACCACCTTCACCAAAAAGCCCTTGTACTACATTGGCAACAAGGTCGGCTGTTCTATAAGCTAGGTATTTATTAGCATCACCTGCTACTCCTGTAGCAGTAGAAAATACAAAATTACTTAATAGATTTTCTATCTTAGTTGTAGCATATACAAATTTATCAGTTTTATTTAAAAGTTCACTTATACTGCTACCTATAACAGAATCATCTATACTAGCCATCATAGCATCAGATATATTATTAACTGCGGCTATATCAGATACGCCAGATAAACCAAAAATTCTAGCATATTCTGACTTAACTACATTAGAACCACTCATACTACCTATATATGAGACAATTCCACCTATCAGTTTATTTGCTGTTTCTGCGGTTAGCCCATTATTAATAAGGTCTCCATAAGAAAGTCCAGTCCTAGCAGCACCCATTACTAATAAGTTTTGAAGTGGGCTTCCAGATAAAGCATTTAAATTACCTGAACCTAAATACCCTAAAGCTTGAGATAATGCATCAGTAGACCCAAATCCTACGCTATTTAAAGCTCCCATCCATTTTTGAATAACCGACTCTAAGGCTACGGCTGAGTTACCTGACATTAAAGATTGAGCTTCTAATAGATTTTGTGAAACATTAGCAAAGCCCTCTCTTATATATTCAGATGTCTGAAAATTTTGATTTAAAAATTCCTTTAAGCTGGCCTCTATCGCCATCCTATGAGAACTTAAATCGGATTGTTGTAACCTAATTAATCTATTGAGAGAACCAGTTTGATAGTTAAAGACCATATCAAGGTCTTGGGCTAAAGTTTCTAGGTAGGCTCTTTGTTCTACGTTATTTACTATACCTTGACTAACTAATTTGGTTAAGTTCTCATAAACTTTTTCCTGTCTAACTACACCTTTGCCTGATACGGCTTCTTTAAGGTCAGTGGTTATTTGTGATAAAGTTAGAGAAGTACCATGAAGATTGTAAGCCATGCTTTCTTGACTCTCAATGAATTTTTTCATTGAATTATCAATAGAATCTTTAAGATTAGTAAGTATTTTAACTCCAGCTTCTTTGGCCTTAGTTTCAGCTTCTCTAGCCTTAATATCTTTCTCATAGGCTTTGATTTGTTTTTCTATAGCTTTTCTTTCTTCAACCTGATCTTCACGTAGATTATCTAACGCATCGGTTAATTCATCAAGTTTGCTATAAAGCCTTCTAGTTTCTTCTTGATTTTTTCTATCTAAGCCGCGGGCAGTATCTTGTCTATACTGTTGATAAGTTCTCCCAACAGCCCCACTATTCATACTTTGGGAATCAGCGTTATTAATTGGCATTAATAGTTATCTCCCTGTGAACTCAATTTAGACCGCATTTCTTCAGTAGCCTTCTTATTGGCTTCAAATTCATCTGCAATAAACTCCATAAGATAGCTTTTTTCTATTGGAGTTATATTCATTAAATCTGTATAAGGAGTATTACTATTTTTAGCTATAATATAACACTCCCTGACTATTTCTTTATAACGTATAGGCCCATAGGGTTTACCGTCTCTAGTCAATTTCGGGTCTAAAAAATTCGTTAGTGAAACGAAAGGGTGCAATTACATCATGATTACAATTTGGACAGTGAGCCGTAATCATGGTTTCTACACCTACCTTTTCATTTAATTTATTTGCTCGTTGTAAAAGTATATTTGTATCTCTCATTGGTAAACTTTCTACAAAATTTTGAATTGTAGCCACATTAATGGGCTGTCCGTCGATTGTATCTATGAGAGACTCTATATTAAGAAGAAGTGTAGGATCAGTTTTCATATCAGGGAACTGTTTCTTCATATCCTTCTTCTTATTTTCAATTCTGTCTAATTCCCTTGGAGTCTGAAGCCTTAATGTAATAAGATGTTTTGAAGCTGGTAGATCTACCTGGAGTAGTTCTGGAACTTCGTCATCATATTCATGTACTTCTAAGCTATCAAGGTCTAGTGTAAAATCAAAAAGCTCACCACAGAAAGGACATGCCATAGTCAGTTTATAATCCGGACCATAAGTAACAACTCTAAGCTTATGAAGCAAATACTGATAATCACCTAAACACATGTCATAAGCAGAAATAGGAAGCTTGTTTAAAATACAATCATCTATTATTTCTGACATAGTCTTATAAGGATAATCTGTGGCGGTTAGTCTTTTCATTTCTTCCGCCACAGTCATACTTCTTAATTTTACTAATGGATCAAATTTTTGACCATAAAGCATACCTTTAGATGGTAAGCTATATTCTTCCTGTATAGTTACGCTCATTCAAATACCTCCCAATAAATAATGAACTATCTATATACTAATTCGTCTGGTAAATGTGGAATTGCCCTGTCATAAGCGATAGTAGCAGTAACTCTCTTCTTGCCATCACCATCACTATCCCAGGCATCTTCACTTAGTCCGGCTACCCAGCATCCAATTAAATCCCAGTATCTAACCAGTTTATTGTCTGCGGTATATTCCATGACTGTAGCATTGATCTTATATTTACTTGCATTTGAAATTGTATCATCAATTACATTATATGATAATGCCTGCCATGCAAGTAAAACAGACTTACCATCAGCACCAACAAGGTCGTTAATAATTAATTGGCCTTGATTCCAAGATGGTTTACCAGCATATAATACTCTGCTGTTTCCTCTCCAAACTTCTATTGGATTTTGAGTGAAGTGAGGAACATCAAAGTGTGTAACAGAGAAGTCTATTATTTCTTGACCATCTCTAATATATGAATTTCTATCCGCCGCATTCTCACCTACTTTGAGAAGTTGAACTGTATCGAATTTAGCTATGAACCTATAGTTACTAGGTCTAACAGGTTCATACATTGTAGGGTTAGCAGCTAAATGGAAAGAACCAAATTCTGACATCTTTTAAACCTCCACTAAATAACTGGTTCTGCAACCACAGCTTCTTCATCAGTTAAGTAAACTGTAATATCAAAGTATTCAACAGCTTCAATAGGTTTAATTGATAAAGTAGCCTGAATTGTAGCTTTTCTTCTATTTCCATGACCATCATCTGGGAATTCTTTATACCAGTGATACCATTCAAGGCCTCTACCATTTTGCATCCTATCTAATAGGTTATTAACCAAGCCCTTAAAGTTGAGCCATGTAATATCATCATTAGGTTCAAATGTAACTCTAGTAGCAGCACCATAAATCTGTTTCTTAATATCACAGAGAAGCATTCTAACATTGAGGTATTCTCTGAAGGAAATATTTGATCTGCTTCCAGCCCAAATACCATCCTCACCTAAGAATGAGAATGTCCTATTACCCCAAACTCTATTTCCATATGCTCCCTTGAACATAATTGGGTTAATTCTGATTGGTAAGTAAAGACCTTCTTCATAAATATCAGCCTCAGCTAATACATCGTCTCTATCAAACCACTTAGCCTCATCACTCTGAAGAACATGCATAAATGAATCACCCACTTCATAATTAAGTGATACTAAGTTAGGAATGAACCCTCTTGATACACCTGAAGCAGCAAACCAATCTTCATTAACCTGGATACTATATGCAAAGGCCATTAAGTATCCAAATCCACCAGGCATTTCATGATTTTTCATATTAGCTACATAAGCTTCATTGAAGTTCATTGAGTATACTCCCCAAGGATAGAAGCATGCAGCAAATTCATATCTGTGATCGTCTATTGTGAAAATTGATTCAAGATTTTCTCTATCTATGAATGATCCTTTTTCAAGATCATAATCATTTTCTATTTCAATAAGGGCTAAAGCATCACCACGTTTAGCAGCTACATTAACCAAAGTATTAAAATAAGACTTCTCAGCTAATCCATGTGGATATACTTCTTGATCTATAAATAAGTTAGCATGAGCACCAGAAGTTATGAATTTAAGGTTATATAGGTTCCTATCCTTAAATTCTTCATAAATACCATAAGGATTTTCACTTGATCCACCAGCTATTAATTCAGAGAGTTTATTATCAATTATTGAATTAATAGACTCTTCTTCACTAGCTTCACTTGGTACATCAAATAATCCTTCACCATATTCATCTGGCCCGATAAATCTAACTACTACATGAAGTCCCATACCCAGAAGTTCAGTAATATAGAAATAGGATTCATCAACAGTATAATATTTAGCTGATTTACCAATACCAATTCTAAAGTTATAACCAACTGGCTTGTTCTCATAATCACCTTCAAATCTTAATGGTATGATATCTCTGACTTCACTTTTGAATCTGGAATAAAGTGTATACTTTCTAACCTTAACATCTCTATCCCTTTTATTATCATCCTTGAGATATTCTTTAACAAATAAAGGTACTAGAACTACATTTTCTATTACTGATAATTGTCCGAGTGATAAATCTTCCTGTTCTTTTATAACTATTCCAGGCATTTTTATTCTCCTTTATTCAACAACTTTTATTTGACTTAAATCTTCTATATTCCAGTTATCCATAAATGGTACACTGAATAAATACGCATCATCTATTATTAAATGGATTGTCATTCTAGTGAATTGACCACTTATAAGACGCTCCGGAATATCGGAATTATCCGATACAGTACTTTCTAACCTAACGGTACAGTCATGTACTATATTTGCATTATTGTATGGAACTTCTATATGCAACTTCGGATAATTAATAAAGTTGAAAATGAAGTTCCTTGTATATTCATCAGCCTCAGCAAAATATCTTGTATATATGTCAAGCTGATAATTTAATTGAATGGGTACAGCATTAAGTAAAGCTGAATGTTCTTTATCAAACCTAATATGAGCTCCATCATAGGTCATAGCTTTCTTTCTGGTGGAAAGTATCTCCATGTTAGGATCTCTTGATATGGCTATCAGTGGTAAAGACAAAGGCTTATCATCATTTTTTTCCGCAGTTATTTGAAATAATCTGGTAGAATCTTGTGGAGACATCAATGTCATATTAGGATCCTTTATCCAGCTTTTTATTTTATTGTATAATGCTGCATCGTAATATCTTATTGCCATTATCTTATACCCAATTGCCAGGCATCATATATACTAGCCATATTATTAGTAATGTCTCTAAATATATCTAATATAATACTATAGCCTCGGATATCCCTTGTACCATAAGTAATGAGATTTATATAACTCATTATAGGTTTATTTCTGTATGTTAATGTTTTATCTATTTTAATTATATAAGTATTGTCTTTTACTCTCGTTATAAGTAAATTTTTAAGGGCATATTTCAAAAGTTCAAATGAATTAATTCTAAAAGCAGAATCAAATATGGCCAATCTTTCTGAGTTTAACCTATTTATAAACTCTCTGTAAATATATATTGGCATATAACCAAATATAAATGAATCTAAACTTGTATTATCTTTTACAGTTATTTGTATTTGCATTAGAATCCCATAGACCTTAAAATGCTTCTTCTTTGACCTTCGTCAAAGTTTGGATAATTAGCTTTAATATAATTAAGACGTTCTTCAGAAGACATCCCTTTAAGTTTAGATTTTTCTTTAACCATCCAAGCTGGATCATCTTTTTCAGAACTAACTCCCTGACTTCTTAAAAATTTGTCGACGTTATTATTTTTTAAAGCATCTCTCAGTTTATTTCTCAGGTCAGAAGCCGTAGCCCTTTTTTCTTTAGCGTCTTCTAATTCAGCCCTTTTTCTTTCTTCTTCAGCCTTTTTCTCAGCTTCTTTTCTTTCTTGCTCGGATTGCTCGGCTTTTAATTTGGCTTCTTTTTCTTTTCTAGACTTTTCTTTTTTAACTGCTAACTTCTTTTTAGCATTCTCACGATCAATTTCTTTTTGTTTTTCTGGAGTTACAGCATAGCTCTTTTTAGCCTGACGGAATTGCCGTTTCATTTCTGGGTTAGCTGCTTTAGCATACCTGTCTCAACCATTATCTTCAAAAATTAGACTTTCCCCCAAAACCTTACCCCATTTTCTATCTAATTTTATTATATCTCGTATTTGATTAATTGAATCATTTCGAGAATATAAATTAGGGTCGAAAACAATACAGTTATCAGGATTTCCCCATTTAATCCATTTTAAAAAACTTGAATGATCATCGCCAGTATCTCTTATAATCGAAGTTATATCTATTAAAGTATTATAAGCTTTAGTAAAAGTCCTAAAATCTTTTAAAGTTACTCTAGCAGCATAAGGATTATTAAGGAAATTTAAAAAGATATTATCATCATCACCAAGAGCATTCTTACCTATGCATTGAGCAAAGTATTCAAATTGTTTTTCAGTAAGCCCTTTTAAGTATTGAGCTGCTACATTGAATTTATTTTTATTAAGTTCACCAATTATAGCATTTTGTAGTTCTTTACCACTTAACTCAGCTATTTTATCAATGTCATTAACCGGGGCTTCAACCAAATGTCTTTTAATTTTCAAATCCGTAATCCCCCTCGTTTAATAAATTGAAATTAGAGAAGCTAAAGTCTTCTATCTCACTTCTTTGAGCTGTGTCCTTATATTCTGGAACTATTCTACAAGTCACACTAGCTGGATATATCATAATAGTATACATCTCAACTATTCTAAATAATCTTGGTTTAGCACCTTCGAATGCACTAGGCACTTCAACTAATCCACCAACCTGGAGACCTTCTAAATCATAAGGCATATGTATTAATGCAGCTTCAGTCATGAGCTCAGCGTTCCAGCCTAAAAGCTTTGCAGTCTTTTGATCTATATGTTCTTCAAATAAAACACCAACTGTTTGTTCTTCTTTATAACGGAGTGGCCTCATTTCACCTTGTGTAGTATAATCCATTACTGGAGCTCTATATTTTACTTTAATACCAAGTAATGAGGTCATCTCCGCAAATTGAGCCCTATGAAGTTTTATATCTTGATTTATTAAAAGTCCATAATTATTTTCCATTGGGCTCTACCTTCTTATTACTTTTTAACTTTTACTCTGCCTTGAACCTTGGTTCTTTCGACCTTACCTTCGTTGAGGCTTCTGACTGTATAATGATAGAGCATGCTTTCTGCTATATAATTATGATTGTCTAATTTACCTCTGATCTTAAAGGACTTAGGCTGTTTAGAGAATGTCTCATTGTATCCTTCTAAGACGATCTTTCCCGATCTAGTTTCATTAGCTTCAGTAAATACGAAGGATGTCTTAGCCATCTTATCGTTCTTATATTTGATAATACCTTCAACGATAAACTTATCACCACTATCTCTAGCAGCTGTAGTTATAAATGTATTGACATTATCATAAACTCTTCTAAGGAAAGATTCAGCTAAATCATTAAATGCATCGTCATCGAAGTCATCAATAAGTTCGTCGGTATCTGCTGTAGGTTCGCCTTTATCTAAAGCTTCACCAACTGATTTATCGCCAGGAACTAAGAAGTAATCGTCAGCATCTTCTTCAAATTCTTCACTCTCGTTTATCTTCTCACCAGAATTAGACTTAAGTGATTCTTCTGGAAGTTCTTCTTCTTCGTCTTCTTCTTCCTCACCTTCAGCTGGTTCTTCTTCTTCAAAGTCAAGATCTCCAAGATCATCCATATCGAGATCTCCAGCTTCTTCTTCACCTTCAGGTTCATTATCGAGGATATCATCCTGTTCTTCGCTAGAAAGTGGGACAATTTCTTCTTCACCACCAAGATCTTCAAATCCAGGTCCTTCAAATCCAGGTCCAAGATTTGCAGCATCATCTTCAGGGAATTCATCTTTAGGTTCAACCGTTACAGTAGCACCACCATCTTCTGTTGATGTCATTTCTACGTGAGTGTCATCAGTGTCCATAGAAAGATTTTCAATACCTTCTGTAAGGACTGGATCGTCTTCCATATCTTCAAGTCTAGCTGAATCTTCAGTCTGGAATTCAGAGTGTGGTGGTAGATTATTTTCTGTATCAACATCTAATGTTCTGTCAATGTCTTCTTCAATAGACTCAGCCTTAACTTGGCCGCCATACTTTTTACGAAGTCTATCCATTGGAGAAAGTTCAGCTTCATTAACACTGTCTTCTTCAAGAGATTCATCTTCTTCACATTTTTCACATACACAAGGATTCTTTCCGCATTCTGGGCAGACATCTTTAGCTTCTTTTAAAGATTCCCTTTTTCTCTTGATTCTGTCTCTGAGTGATTCAACAGGTTCTTCATCGGCTGGATCATTTTCAGCATCAGAGAAATCAATTTCATCATCCTCTACTTCTTCGGGTTCGTCATCAAATTTTTCAATCTTACCGATAACAGTATAACCCATAGCATTGTTGCAAACTGGACAAGCTTCGTCGATGTTAGCTAATTCAGATTCTTCATCTACCACTACTTCAGATTCATCTTTATAGATTCTAGTATGGCAGCATGCACATTCAAGAATTACCTTACCAACGTAATTGTCGGCCAGATCTTCATCGCTTTCCGCATCAAGGTCGATTACTGGTTCTTCAGGGATTTCTTCAACATCGTCCGCAACAAATGACTGAAGTTCATCGACCACATCTCTGTCTGCGGTAATATCGAAATCATCCTCTTTCAGTAAACTAAGTTTTTGGAAAGCTTCAATTAAATAATTTTCCATTTACTAGTTCCTTTCTAATTATCTACTAAATTGTGAGCTGAGAATTGCGGCCGCTCAACCCACAATCTCAGGAGTTCAAATTATTTATATCTAATTTAGCATTATTTTTATATTTAAATATACAAAATTTTTGCCGGATTTTAATCAACTGGGTATATGTAGTTAGATCTACTTTGTAGTCTTTCTCTCAGAGCAGTTAATTCTTCTTTACCTTCATTTAATAAAGTCTCACCATCTTGTGCCCAAATAGCATTACTCTGAGTAAATCTTGTTCTTATTCTACCTAATGCAATCTTAGCATAAGCTAAACTTAATCTAGAAAGAATCTCAATTCAGAAATCACCAACTACATCTTCCACAGATTCAAGTCTAGGAATATATTCAATAGCTATTGAACCGGGATTATCTCCAGTAGAATAATTTACATATAATTTTCTACCTGCCTTATCTTCTTTAAAAGCCAGGTCGGTAGAAATGGTATTCATGATTTGTCTAGAAGTATTATAAGCCATATACCTTTGAGCCCAGGTGCTTATCCCTCTACTTCCGAAAGCCATATTCCAATAACCAATTGAAACTGGATCTGTGGTTTGAGCTCCACCAGCCATACCAGTTCCTTGAGACCTATATACAAAGGCAACTGATCCAATTTTTATGTGATTCTTTTCTTCCAGCTCAGTCAAATCAATACAAGACTTAGCCGTAGATTGAACCAAAGCTGATTGGTCATAATACCTATTTAAGTCTTGTAAAGCTAAATTGATAATGTTCTTATAACCATCATCATCTATTTCTGAATGAAGAACACCACCAGTTAATTCTAATTTTATCCTATTTACATAATATTCTATATTCATTTATTTTCTCCAAATAGGTTCAACATCAATATAAAAACCTATAACATTACCTAACATTCAATTGCTATTTTCTTTATTAAATCGCGTAGTACCAGGTTCTGCCGGGGTACCTTGAGATACAAATGGAAAAGCACCCGAGAATTTATATTTAGAAATACGAGAACCTTTTAGTGGTGGATTATTTTTTACAAAATTATTAGCCGCATCATTTATAAACGAATTTAAAAATTTATAGTCATCATCTTTATAAAGATGGTCAACACCTAAATCACTAATATTAAACCATATTAGCAAATGATGTCAAATTGCACCATCGGCATTAAGCTTTATACCTGGGTTTGAAGGCTCACATCCAAATTGTCCCAATTCTTTTAAGATGTATTCAGCCATATTATTTAAATATTCTTCTCGTTTATTCATTGGCCATCTCCCTAGCCTTTAATGGGTTTTAGATATATAGCAAAAGCTACTTGGTCAGCGTCAGTAAAATTTTCAACCGGAAATCGACCTACAGAGTAAGCATATACACTAATTATTCTATACTCTAAAACTCCCTTTGGAAGCATATCTTTAATAGTTGATTTTATAAAATCTGAAACTGTTTCACTTATAAATTTATTAAGTATGTCTCCGTCTTCATATTTAAGTGGCTCACCAAAGCATTGAGCATCAAATTTAATATTTATATATAAATATTGTCTATAGTAATCTTTACCAACATTATGTTCTATTTCTGGATCTTTTGGATATACGCCAAGGTTATTAAGCGACTCTAAAATATAGTCAATTAAATTTTCTGCATATAATTTCTTCTTATTATCCATTATTCTTGCCTACTCATCATCTTCGTCATCATAGTCGAAGTCATATTCTTCCATATCTTCATATGGATCATATGGGTCGGTATAACCATCTTCACCATCTTCCACTAGATCTAACATAACTGTAAAGCCTAAAATACTAGCCTTTTCCCAGACATCAGTTATTTCTTCGTCTTTATCATAAATCATAATATCAATATCTTTTATAATAGGCCTTACATAAGGTAGATCTGGTATGGCTGGATCTCCATTAAGAACATAATTTTCAACAGTGTCAGCCATAAATTTTTTAAAAATTTCTTTGTCTGAAAAATGTAATGGTTCGTCTATAAAGTTAGAAATATCCGCTTCTATAACCACAGCTGGTCCTGGATATATAGGCCCCTCATAAACAAATGTATAAGGTTTATGGAAATTAAAGCCGAGGTCTTTAAATTCAAGTAAAATATACTTAACTAAATTTTCTAAATATTCTGTTCTTATTGTCATTATTACATCTCCGGGTATAAAAATACCATAAACCCTACGTTATCAGCTTCGCTTCAATTACTAGGCTTACATCTAGATTGGCCCTTTTTTGCAAAAGAAAATGCACTATCTATAGTATATCTTAAGTCTCCATCATTTTGTGTTATATATTCTTCAACTGTTTTATTTATGAATTCATTTAATATAGCTTCATCACTATTTTTAAGCGATTCCCCTAAATATTTAACTGGGAAACGAATACCAATAAATATATCATTGCCATCAGTATTGGAGACCGTCTCAGGATCATATGGGTATATATTAAAATCACCAAGCTTATCTAAAATATATCCGATTAAATTTTTTGCGTATAATTCTTTTTTATTCATTTTTAACCCCTAGAGTGAACCTCTATTCAGACTCTAAAGACTATTGTATCAGCTTCACAAAAATCTTTATACTCTGGCCATTTCGAGCCTGTAAAGCATGGAGTATTATCCTTTCGTCCCAAACAATCAGCCTTATATAGAGAATAACTAAAAGCATAGTCAGTTGAAGGTAATTCTATACTAGTAAAGTCTTTAACTATATCAGTTATAAATTGGCCTAATATTTCCTGGTCTTCATTTTTTAGCTCTTCTCCAAGACAGTCAGCATTAACACTAACAAAAACCTTTGGGTCCCAAGGGCTATCATCTATTTTTACTTTCTGAGTTGAAGGGTATATCTCAAAGTCTCTAAGACGATCTAAAATATATTGACCTAAATTTTTTAAATAATTTTCAATTTCATCAGTAGTCCAATTATCCATTTATTATTTCACCTTACTTTTTTGAATATTGTTATTCTTCGTCCCCTTCATGGGCGTATTCTATATCGTCGCTATTTGGAGTATATCTAGTGCCGCCATAAGTAGTAGCTTTATCTATTTCTTCTTCATCTTCAGGATTGTCCATAGTGTTAGCTAAATCAGTATCGCCTGTTACGTCTAATTCATTGCTACCAGAGTATTCTTCCCAAGAGATATCAAAAAGTTTAGGAAACATTATAGTTTGGAACTTAGCACTATAATGTTCTTCCATATAAATAATATAGTTATAAATTGTAGTAGCTAATTTTATAGCCCACTCCAAATGATCTAAAGCAGCCATAACATGTTTACAACCAATCCCTAGATCATTATCTGGGTTAGTTATCTTAGCTGGCCTTAATTCAGGTCTACCACCATTATATCCATCTTTAGTTGATTGGTAGGCAAATCTATATTTTCAATCAGGACAAGAACAAGCAATATAAATATCTCTGTTATTTATAGCGTTGATCAAAGCTCTATAAACACATTTATATTCAAGCACATTATTATTTCTTTTGATCTCCCTTTTTATATCATCACATATACCTTCAAATAAAAATTCAACTGAGTAGTTATCAGTCTCGCCATGAATCGGAAGTAAAAAAGATAATAAGTTAGCATGATACAAAGCATTCATGTCTATCTTATTAAAAGAATTCAATGAATCATAAATATGCTGCATATTCTTACGCGCATATCTATTAGTGCCATAAGCTTTAGTAGCCTTAGCCCCTTTGCTTTTATTTAAAAGTTCTTGTCTTGTATCTTCAACTATTTTGATCATTTTATTATACACCTATATATCTAATTTAGCACAAAATACATTTATATTATACATAAAAAATAAGCGGTATTTCTACCGCTTAAAAATATAAATATATTATTTTATTCAATTTTAGCCTTAACTGCTATTCCAATAAATAAATGACCATAATAATCATCAATTCACACATAATCAGCATTATTACGGCCTTGATTAATTACAACATTAGGTATTATATTTCTTTGATAATTTTCTAAAGGTAAATTATCTAAAATAAAGACCCAATAATATTCCTGATTAATATTAAGTGATTCCCTATAACGAATATCTCTAATATTATCAAGAGAAGTATTAAAATTAACTTCTTTTTTAATTAATACTGGACAATGTGAAACAGGTAAATTTCTAGAATTTAATTGCAAGCCTGGACTACTTCAATTTGCATCGGGCTCATAATTTGAATAGGATATTAGGTCTTGTTTATTATTACGCAATGTATTAAATTGTTCTTCCCCATCTAAAGATTCATCATAATTTATATAAATAGTTTCTATAGGGCCAGCTCAAACACTAGTATCTTG
>Ga0247608_10003597_pt1 | contig 17974 bp, 26 predicted proteins | sample 176DNAGHGlowgp2_FD_193490 | JGI IMG/M metagenome (GOLD analysis project Ga0247608, IMG submission 193490) | Sheep rumen microbial communities from Palmerston North, Manawatu-Wanganui, New Zealand - 1766 DNA GHGlow gp2 | ecosystem: Host-associated > Mammals > Digestive system > Stomach > Rumen ... | reverse complement strand
TATACCTATAAGTTTACAATTATGTGTTGTCGTTAACCAAGCATATATTCTTTTATAAAAAAAAATATGCCATGCAAGATGGCATATCTATTTACATAATTCTGGCAACACTATCTTCTTCTATGGCAAATTCATAGACTTTAATATGCGGTCGATGAAGCATTATTGCTTGTCTAAGGTATTCCATGCTATTCACCATAAAGATTATATCACCTGTACCATCGTCGCAGCGAATATAATTTTCTACGAGGATAGAAGCTACAAATTTACCTTTACTACCAATATGAATTAAACCTATAGAGTCTGGTTCCAAATCTTTATAAAGAGGATCTGTAAAATAAGAATCATCTTCTGCAAGATAAGCACAATACTCATGGTTATGATATTGAAGAGTAAACTTATCGTACATAGGACCAAATGCTAAGATACGTAAAAATATATCTTTAACAAAGCCTGATCCCGGAATATTACATTTGTCGAATATATAGTCAACTATGTCTTCATAAGTCTCATGACTGATAGGTGTCATCATTTTATATATTCCTTTGAAAAAAATTTAGGGCGGATGCTTTTACACATCCGCCCTAATTCTGCTAATACTATACCTAACGTTTTCTAAGCGATTAAACCCTATAGAAAGTTTTACCGTAGCTTACTGGCATACCTCAGCACACTTTTTTAACATCAAAATCAATGATGTTAAAACTATGCCTTCATGGATTCAGCGATGGCCTAAACTTACCAATAGAATCTAACAGCGATTAGTTGCTAGAGACTGCCGCATACCGCATTCTCTACATCGACGCAAACGCAAGACTATACTTCACCCATGCACAAAGGAATTTCCCAAAAATTGGCCCATCCTTAGGCTTGATACATCGTATATTTTAATTCGATTCCTTTCCCTACTCGATTAATAGGGAATCTACTTGAATGTCTTTTGCCCACACACTAAGAACGTAGAAATTAGTGCATTTACCTTATTACAATACAGCGCTATACTGTAACTTAGTCATAAATTAATATAATAATGAAACTTAACCTATCTTAAACATTACAGTTCTAAAGATCTGAATAATATCTCCTATGATCCCTTTAATGGCTTCATCAGGAATTGCAGCTGCAAGCTTATTAGATTGTTCAATGCAACTGTTGCAAAGTGTATTCATGAAAGATGCATCCCAGTTAGAATTAAACGCAGGATTACGTTCTCTTGTATACGGCTGCTTACTCATTACAACATAGCTTTCAGCAAGAGCATCAATAGGATCAATTAGACCTTTGTAAACTTCTTCAGTAGCAGTATGCACATAGGCTTTAGTATTCCAATGCCAAATTTGAAATTGTGTAGCTACTTCCTGCATGGAATTAATATATAATGCCAAAGCTTGCAAATAAGATGGTTGTTCAACAGTCTGCTGTTGAGCCATAGATTCATTTTCCATACTTAACCTCGATTTCTACAATTCAAAGTTAAGAAGATAAAAAAAGAAAGTCATGTAAGCGAACCTACATGACTTCTTATAGTATTAGTGGAAATCTAAATGCTAGTGGACAGAAGCCTTGAACTTTTCAAAGTCGGCGTTGATAGTCGAATTGCCAAAGTTCATCTTAATTGTAGACAAACGAGTGAGGCTCTTAACTTCAGCCTTAGCCTTCTGTTCGTAGCTCTTGTCCTTAATTTCAGTTTCAATCTTGGTCAGGAAATCAGCGATTTCAGTCGGAACGCCATCATCCATAGAGTAATCTGTGAGGTTGTTGATTTCCATATCAATCTTGAGATCCTGAATCTGGGATTCTACATCGGCGATAGTTGCATCGTAGTTAGTAACGGCTTCGTCAAGCTTAGTCTTCTGAGCTTCAGCCTTTTCAAGTGCTTCCTTATAGCGCTTAGAAGCTCTTTCAGCAATAGAGTGCTGACGGAAGACAACCTTAGATTCATCTTCCTTACCATCTTGAAGCAACTTCTTAGCCATAGCAAGAGCTTCCGTAGAATTAGCTTCTGCTACTTCAATCTTATCTTGCAATTTAAGGCATGCTTGATGTACATTTTCAGCGGATTTTTCCAGCTTTTCTTTCTTAACATAGAGCTGGCCTTTAGCATATTCAAGACGTTCGTTGATAGAAGTCAACGACGTAAGAACTTTCTTACCGCTGAAGAGTTTAATCTTTAAGAATTCAATAATACCCATAATTATGGTTTCCTTTTGTGTTTGTTGTTGAGTGAATCTGGGATTTCCAGAGGTTACAAGTGTTTAATATATTCTACTACATTGATAGTAGTATCAACGCTTTCGTCTGATGTTGAACGTGCTCTATAATCTAATAATGACAATCTGATAGACTTTATATATGGTAAATGCATTTCATTTGATATATTTATTAAATGCTCTGAACACCAACTATGTAATGTATCTTTATTAATATATATTAAAGCTGTAAAATGCTTTACAAATGCTACTAATGCAGCATTACTATTTTCAACATCAACTTTAAAGCCTTCAATAAGACATAAATTTTTTATTGGAATTGTTCTTATAAAATCAAATAGAGATTTTAAGCATACATAATATCCTTTTTTAAGATATCTAGCTTCTATGCCAGAATGGTAAAAATCTTTTATAACAAATTCTTCACAATAATATCTAGATTTGTTAATATTCAAAAGACTAAAGTCTATAAACATACAATCATCATGTAATTTAATTCTAACTTCAAGATCCAAAGGCAAAGTTTTATCAACACGAAGCTTTTGGATTGCCTTTTTAAAGAATTGCTTATATGTATACGCCTTTATCTTAAGAATCTTACGCTCAGAAGGATCAGTATCTTCATTTATTACAACTAATATAATTACTATACTCGCAAGTATAAGAGTGCCAGCAAAGGCTAACGCAATCATCATATTATACCTTTAAACTTCACTATTTAATATATAAATAATCTAATGGATAAATATCCATTAGATTAATATAATTATTTAAATCTTGATTTTTTACCTTTCTTGACATCTTCAATTTCTTTATCAAGACGATTTATAGCTACTGTATCAGTACCAAAGAGTTTTGCCCAAAGTTTAGCGACAATTGCACTCGGAGTAAAATTCTCTCTAGGCTTGGATTTAAGATTTTCATACATAAGCTTTAAGGATTTAATCTTATCTCTAAGCTCTGCACTTATTTCTTTATTACCCTTGCAGTTTTCTAATTCTTGTTCATAATATACAATCATAGATTCAATACGAGTTAAAACTGCAGTAGAGTTAACACAATCAACGGTATTTGAAGTCCATGTATACATAATAGCTGCAGCCATAAAGATTTCAGAATATAAATCAAGGAAGTTATTAAAAGACTTTCCTAATCTACCATCTCTATTCTGACGACGTGTCTTATTTAAAGCACTCATTAACGCTTCGCCATAACCGTAAGATGCAGTAAACTGATCTATAAATTTATCTACTTCATCATAACTAATACCAAAAATCTTATTTATCATTTCAAGTACTGCATTAATAGGCAGCGCAAATATAGATATTACTGCAATGACTGGTCCAAGTACTATCAAGGCACCTGCGCCTATAAAAGACCCTAATTTATCCATAAATGAAATAAATTTAGAATTAACGGGTCCACGAGAAGAATGTTCCCATTCTTTAATATACGCAGGAGCTATATCAAATGCTGCATCCATAGTATCAACCACTTTATCAGTAGTTGTTGCATTTGGATCATTATATTTTGCTAAAGTTACTAAGACTCTTAAAGCTTGAAAAATTTTTAACTGCACTTGTCTACCATTAGTCCAAGCATAAAAGCTATAACCAATCTGTTGAATAATCATAGCTACAATTTCTTTAATAGTATAAAGATCATCTTCTAGAACTCTAGGTGCATAAATAGACAAGTTGCAGAATGCAGTTGGTTGTTTGAATCTATATGTATTCTTTATAATTTCAATATCTTTATTTTCAAGCTTACGCTGCGTTCCATAAGTCATTACAATTCTACATATAGAAGACGTAGCTCCAGAAGATCCCCAGTCATCTGCACCACCGTAAGGACCAAGAGTAGAGTTGTTGAGGTTTACGCTAACGCCTTGGAAATTAAATATCTCTTTAATTTCCTTTGCCATTTCTTTTAGAGTATTAAACGCTGTCTGTTGTTTACCCTTGCGATATTGATCTCTGGCTTGGGCAATATATTTCTCAAGATTTCTAACGGCAGAATCGCCTTGATAAGCTTCACTAGCTACAGAGAATAAATTTTCCATATCAATTCCTAAAAAATAGTAGTTACGTACAATACGTAACTACTTGTACAATTTTTTGTTGAAGTTATGATTTTATAGTCTTATCTATGACTTTGGCTTTCTTATCTAAGCGTTCCATAGCTTCACCCTTAGCACCAAAGTTAGTAGAATACCATCTTACAAAAACCTGACCAGGACTCCATTTAGTTTCAGGCAATCCCATAAGTTGCTTACGAGATTCTTTTAGAGCATTAATCTTAGATACAATCTCGTCTTTTTTCTTTTTATCGGATACTTTATTTAATTCTTCAGTATAGTAACGGACTAGATTATCTAATCTTGGTAATACCGCAGATTTATGAGTACATCCACCGATATTTAAACTAGTGGCAGTATACATAAGCGTAGACATTCCAGTAAAATCGCATACTACCGATGCAATCTTATCCATTCCTTTTCCATATTGTTCTTTATATCCAGCCTTAATAAGCTCTGGACCAAGCCCATAAGCCGCACAAAATTCATCTGCAAAATTATCGCAATCATTGAATTTCATACCTAGGATTTTAGAAAAAATAAATCCAATCAAAGCTTGAACTGGTAAGAATACCATGCTAATAAGACCTATTACTGGAGCAATTAGTATCATTATAGAATTGCTAGTTATATTTAATACCTTATCAAATATGGTCTTTAAAAAGCTTGATTTTGTTGCAGACTTGCTTTTTATATCTATGAAATAAGGCATAACGAAATATCTAGTAGTAGTCAAAGCTATCTTTATCGGAGATTTTAATTCCACTTTCAAATTCTTAATAGAATCTAAGACATTAAGATATGCAGAAATAAAGCGCATTAGAAAAGTAATAGTACTAGAAATGCTATCACCTATTGTCCATATATAGAATTTATATCCTATTTCCCTAAGAAGTACAGCTAAAAATTCTTCAGGTGACATTTGCTTTGAATCTAGCATTATTGGTGCATATATAGATAGGTCACAGTGAGTATCTGAATATTTGCACTTATATGTGCCATCTTTAATTATAAATTTATCCCTCTTAGGTTGTAAACCATAATCTACAAAATAACAAGATGAAATGCTTTTTGTACCAGAAGGCATACTACCAGATATATCGAATAAATCTTGAATTCTAAAGCCAGTAATAGTTTCATTAAGGTTTATAGTAACTTCTTTAAAATTAAAGATTTCCTTAATTTCTTTAGCAAGGTCTTTTAAAACTTTAAAAGCATTATCAATATCACCAGCAGCATAATATCCCTGAGCTTTTACCACATAAGGAGTAAGCCCAAGAATTGCACTGCCGCCCATATAGGCTTCAGATGCATTAGTATATAAATCTTTCATAATATTTCCTCAATATTATGTCAAATTTCATTAATACTCTTAATACATAGATCATAACTCAATGCAAAATGCTCAAATATCCATTTAGCTTTATAGGCTTTTATTTCATGATTATTCAATTCAGGATTATAGTCATAGATAATTGTTCTAATATCTGCAGCTAGTAATTGAATAGCACAAGATACACATGGGAATGCAGTAACTACGCATATCAATTCTTGAGGATCATATTCATGCCATCTATATCTAAGACTATTCAATGCAGAAATCTCTGCATGAGTTACAATTTCTCGTTTGTTTAAGGTAATACCATTCCCAATGTCTACATCCTTCTTATCCCATATAGAAGAAAAAGAAGAGTCACAATTAAGAGGAATTGGTAGCACATTGAATCCTTCGACGATTCTATCGCCGTTAGGATCCAATATGCTGCACCCAATTTTTACTTTATGGTCACTTGATTTGTACTTTGCAGCACTTTTCAAGTAATCCATTTCATTAATCAGCTTTCGCTTTATGGATAGTGAAAAGATTCGTTCCGTCATAATCGAATGTTACGGACGTTTTTCTTACACCATCTTGGATGGAATTATTATTCTTCTCAGCTAAGCGAATCAAGTAATATATTACAATATTCGAAGCATCGCGATTTGAATTTACGAATATCCTGAACCACTCAGTTATAGTATTTGCAGGAATTGATCCTATCATATCCTTGAGAGATTCAAAGATAGCCTTGATATTTTCGGTTGAATTAATTTCAAGAGTTCCACGAGTGATATGATACAAGAATTTACAGAACGGAGAATCTGAATTCTTGAATTCATCAGTCTTGAGAATCTTTCCGTTATAATATGATATTTCGCCTTCACTTATTCCTTGTGCATCTTCTAAAGCAAGATTTGCTATAGACTTATCATTCATGATAGCATTATCCTTTTTGAAAACGGTTAAAAGATCTTTAATTTCAGCAAGGTTATCCAAGATAATATCTGTATCTTCTGAAGTCATAAGCATAGATACTACAGGATAAGTAATCCTATTATCACTATCATCAATATAATTCTTTATCATTTCTTTAATATTATAAATTTTATAATAATTTATATCGGATACATAAGGATTTATGATGATAGCCATTTGTTTATCCGATTCATCAAATTTACTAGCTATAAACTCTGTAATGAGGATCATAGAGAAAGCTAGAATATCATCTGGTGTACTTCCTTCAAAGAAATTCTTGATGTTAGAATATTGAATTTCATCGTAATAGAAAGTATCAACAGATAAATCATTCATTAAGAGAGCCGAGCATAACTTATCATAGAGCAACGGATCTTTCGGCAATAATTCATCGTCATATAACGATGTCATGACTTTATTCACATCAATTATAATGAATTGATAGGAAGGATGCATAAATCCAAAGGATAATGCAGTGTCTTCTACTGAAACTTCAGTTTCAGAAAGAGAGCGTATAAGCTTTTCCTTATACGCTTTCATTCTACCAATACTATTCATGATGGTACTAAGGTTCATCACCAGTACCAACCCCTGCGAGGTTTAATCTTCTTCTTCTTAGACTTCTTACCATAGTTATAACCACCACTGCCGTAGTAGCCACTACTATATCCGCTATAGCCACCATATCCGTTATAACCATTGTAACCATAAGCGCCATAAGAATATGTAGGCTGAGAGTAGGCTGTATAGGAAACCTTCTCTTCAAACAATTCTTTAGTAGCACCATTTTCAGCTGCCAACGCCTTAGCAGCCTTAAGTCTTTGCATGAATTCTGCAGATGTAACATTTTCCGCGCATTTCACATCTGCCGGAATGTGTACAAAGGAATCTTCGCCAATCTTCAGAGTGATAACACCATCAGGCATTTCACCACCGTCAATGAAGATGAATGATACGTCGAAGTCCTTATTCACATATTCCCAGTCTGTACCAGAGAAAGAACGGCAACCAGTCGGATGACGATGGCAAGCGGCATTATAAATTTCCTTATCTGTCGCGTATTCCTCAAAGGCGATGGTTGCAGATGTAACCTTCTGCTTAGGCATTTCCCAAACTTCAGGTGCAATCGTTGCAGTAAGATTGTCCTTATCAATATCAGCACTCAAAAATAGACCATATTCATTGCCGTGAGCAAAGTCACAGAATGCTTGCATAGTACCAAGTATGTCAATCGGAACTAAGATTGTTCCTCTCTTGAAAAACTTTGTAGCTGTCTCTAAGGCGTATTTGCCCATATTTTTTCCTTTTAAAAAAGAAAGCCGCAGGAGTTTTATCCTGCGACTTGTTGCTTTAGATTCTATTTGGAAATCTTATGCGTTGAAGATAGCCGGACGAATGACGAGAGTGTCGCCGTCCTGGATCTGTGTAGCAGAAATAGATTCACCATTGCGGTACAAGTCCGCCTTGGTAATTCTATTCTGGTTCATCAAGCGGTGCATTTCTGCAACTGCATCTTCAACGTTTGCTGCATTGATATCAGCTTCAGTCTGAAGCGTAGACGCAGTGGACATGATCTGAACCTTGATATGCAAGCCGTTAGACGGTGCGGTAACAGCAGCAGTGCGAACAATCGTCTGAGTAGACGTTGCTTCAGGAACGGAGTCGTCCTTAAGCGTGTAGGTACCACCAATACCACCGTTACGTGTAACAGTCAATGCGTCACGGACAGCCTTAACACGCGTTGCCTTAGTAACAATCAACGTCCAAGAGGCGTTGAGTTTTTCGGCGACTTCCTTGTTAGTGATGGGGCTATTCCATACCTGAATGAATTCTTCATTGTCCAATTGCGTCAAAGCAGTTTTCTGTGCCATAAAAGTTTTGTCCTGTTTAATTGTTTAGAGTTTGATTGAATTTTACGAAGCAAACTTAGCAAGCAATCCTTCGCACTTTGCTTCACGGAGAGCCTGACCAGTAGGTTGATTTACCGGCATAAATTTACTTCTGAAACCAAATTTATACAACGTTCTATCTAAATGACCTTCAATAACAGGCGTAGAGATTATAGCCTGTGTTTCTTTACTAAACAATGCTTGAGCATAGGGTCCTAGTCTGTGCTCAAATACAATTTCATTACGGATGTTATCGTTCACTTTATAATATAAGAGTGAACTTTCATCCAACTCTATCGTTTTGTCAGATACTACATTTTCGAATGCATCATCAAGCAACTTTGTAAGTCTTGGACTTTCCTTAATGACCATCAGCTTACCTACTACCAAATTGTTGATAGCCAAGGAACGACCACACTTTGCATTGTGCTTGATATATCGCTTCCATACCATTTCACATACAGAAGTATCTGCAAGAATGGGAGCTACATTGATAATATAGTCCAGCATAGAGACATCGCTTAAGATCATGTCTCTACAGAACTGTCTGACTTTAGTAAGCATTTCAATACAAACTTTTATTGCATCAGGATGGCGATAGCCATAACTGTCAGATACAAACATCACCATAGATTTATCAGGTGCTGTCTGAATCTCTTCTGATGCTGCAATGAGAACAGCCGTCAAAGCTTCTTTATAACGATTACACAATGCAGCAAAGAGAGCCTTACCATAGTCCTTGTGATCAGACGTCATGGTAACTACTTCACAATGCTCTTGATCAAGAACACCATTGTCGAACTTTTCCCTATAGATAAGAACATTAGGGATGAGTTCAAGCAATCTTTCATATGCGTCAATTACCGAGCAAGCCATTTGCAGATAGGCAGTATAATAACTTTCGTTATTGTTATTGTCATTGTACAACTGGTTTCGCAATGGATTATAGATTAATCCTAAATCATTCAAGACACGACTTGTTAATTCGTCGTCTTCAAAGGTTACATTAATTATTGCCATTTAAATCTCCACGATAGAGTTATTGATAACCTCTTCGAGGTTGATTATAACCTTAGTAGTTGTCTTAATCTTACGAGCTTTTCCGCACAACCAAGATCCTGGGAATTTCTTAAGAATTCCGGCAAGAAGTTCACAAACCATTGCAGGTGGAATGTAGAACGATGGTGTGACCTCATAACCAGACTGTGAGTAAATAGAAAGTGTTTTCCACACACCTTCAGTCGGGTTAAAGGTGATACACATAATGTTACCACCGTTGTAAGACAACTTCAAGTCAATATCGTCAAACATGACTCCTGCATCGAGGACGTCACGACAGTCAACGACAATAGTCTTACCGCGATCTTTGCCTTCATAAGTTTCAGGATCTTTAAATTCATCAATGACATCATCTCTTTGAATGGAATCATCATCGCCAAAATCATTTGCAGGTTCAGCGATAAGTCCTTCAAAGTTACTTACTCTTTCTTTCTTCGTTGATACAGGAGTACTCATCGTTCTTGTCGAGAGTTCCTTAATGACATCAACTTTATACTTATTAATAGCCGAGATAGGAACAGGAATACGGTTCATATTCGAGATTTCCATGATATCATCGTCCATTATGTACATCTGAGTAGACTTGCTTATGATTTCATCAAGCATGCCAACGGACAGCGGAATATTACCGCCGATACCGCCAGCACCTAATACTACGATTTTTCTTGTATCCATAGATTACCCCAGATACTGATGCGGCTTAAACATAGCCGTATTTAAATACATGTCATCGCAATCGCGGAAGTGCCATTCGTTACCGTCATTAGTCCAGAACTTTCTGTTGTCATTATATGCAGAAGTCATATTTACACCTTCCATCAATGTGATGATATCAGAAATATGGATCTTGCCAAGCAAAGTAGAACCTTCAAGGCTACCCATACAGATCTTACCGCCATTATTGCTGTTGACATTCGGATGACGTAAGATGTGCTGGCCATCTTCATCCCAGAAGGCATAAGCGCCGAAGCTCATGTTTTCAAGTTTAGATGCGCCAGTACTTACGCGAATACCAATGCTACGCAAAGTATGGTTCTTATCCTTTCTGATACCATGTGGACCATCAAATACCACGTCAAAGAGTCTGTCAGATTCATGTTGAGTATTTGCCTTTACGCGCTTCCAATGAATTGGATTGCGTAATACGAACAGCAAGTAAGCTGGTTCTTTTCTTACCACACGGATAACAGGACACTTACCATCCTTTTCAGCCCATTCGTTGTATTCAATAATATCCGCATCATTGAATACGCGAACGCCACTGCCACTACTAGAAGTACTAGAATGATTCTGAGATACTGCGCGCATCTCATGAGGAACAATATTTCCAAGTTCTGCATGAAGCTTGTTTTCGTTAGATTCACAACTTATCAAGAATCCCGGCTTTTCAGATGCTCTGTCGCCTTGAAAACATATTTCACCAGTTACTTCATTTCTGAATAATGCATCAGAAGAAGAAGGATTGCTATCTGTTTTGAATTTGTAATTTTCAATGAAGTCTTTAATCTGCATCGAGGATACTCCCAACTGTTTCTTCAAAGTTCTTATAACGACCAAAGAACTGAGTTAAGTTGTCAATCATTCCAGAAGTGACTCCCATCTTGAACAGTTCAAAAGACAGGATTGTATTATTATCGTGACGAATGTTACGATTTACAATGAAGTATGTAACCAGCAAATCCTTGACATAAGTACGAAGGCTCATCGGTTCATCTGAATCAGGCATCTTAAATTTCTTCGGATCAGAACAGAAATGAATTCCACTCTTAAGGAATGTGTAATATTCCTTATATTCAGGAATCTTAGATTGGTTCCAAAATTCTTTAGCGTTATCTTCTGTGATGATAATAATATCACCCGGGCAGTTATCGCTCGCAATATACTGCTTAAAATCTGGTCTAAGTTTAGTCAGATCATAGACAATTCCACGAGCTTTTACCAATTTCAAATTATTGAATTCATTGACATCTAAGGTGATTCCACCTTTAACTACATTAATTAATTTCTTAACTCCCACCATTACCAACGGCAGGACAAAACGATGACCTTCACCCGTGTAGTATGATACGGATTCAGGGATTTCAATACCAGGACATCTGTCCTGACGGTCGTTAACGGAAATCATATTTATAATATCTCCTTATTAAGATACATGTTTTAATATAATGATGATATTAATATAGACAGGAACTTCTGAATGTAATAGGAGACTCATCCATGTCTAGATTTGTAGATAAGAAATTTAGTTCATTTGAATCGTATCTTAGAAAGCATTTTAAAGAAGAATGTGAGAAATTTAATGACTTTTCTAGAGTATATGCCATAGACCATGATGCTTTCTTTGCGTTCTATTTAAAAATCCTTTTAGAGAAGTTAGAAAATATTAAGAAAGAGGCTTATCCAACTGTATCTGCAGCTGTTGACAGGAAATTAGAACCGGGTACAAGATCATCTATACCATATCCTAAAGATGGTCTAGCTGCTATGAAATCAGGAACTATTCCTGAATTAGACCTTCATGCTATGGTAAAGGAAACTATATCATATGCTATAGATACATTTTATAAAGCTGTAAGTAAAGATAAAGACCTTATAAAAGACCTAGAAGAAGTTGATACTGATACCGTACCTTTACAAGAATTATATACAGTTCTAACTACACCTAAAGATAACGTCTTGATTCCTAACGTGGTATCTATTCCATTCAATATTTTAGACTATCTCAAAGAAGATGATGCAAAGTTCATATATCCTCAAATTAGAGAAAATATGAAGACATTTCATGAGAATGTAGTAGTGACGTTAATAAATAATAGTCCTGATGTATCAATGGAAGATATAGTAATTCAATATGGAATCTTACCAGTAATGTATACTGATCCTTATATTCCTGAAGAATTTATTAAAGATTTTAATAATGGAAATGGTGTAGGCATTAGAGTTAGTGATAAGAATAAGTATCATACATTACAAAGTCGTGCATATGCATTTTGTATAATGTATCCTGAATATAAATCAACGTTCTTAGACGATCAGCAACTTGTCATAATTGCAAAGCATACAACAACTTAATGGATATTTTACATAGCGAACCATATATTGAAACCACTAACAAAGAAACTGCTATGAAATCATTAAGTATCAAAGACCTCGTGACGATGACGACTAAGTCTGATGAAGAGTATATGAATTATGTGCAATCTATGCGTAGAAACCTTGTCACATACTTTAATCAGTCAAAGTTAGTCAGTCTATTTATAACTATCATCGATGAATGTCCATTCATTGAATTTAATACGCCTAGAGATAGACGAATTACAAATAGAAATCTACCTACATATAAGGTTAAGATTCTATATGATAAAGTACCTGAATCTATCAGGGTACTACTTGGAAAGAGCCGCATGGCTGATGCTAAATCGAAGATTTGTCATGAAGGTTTAATTACGCCTTATGTAACTAAGATGTTTGAAATCATTCAAAAGGGTGATATGGAATATCTTAAAGAAAAGGTTCCTGATAACTCTGAAATGAAAGATCTCGTAGATATAATGACTACATTGTTTATCATCAATACTACTGATGAAGCGGATAGTCCTATCTTTGTAAGACCGTTTATTTAAATTTCTTCTTGATTCATATTTGCCTAGATACTGAAAAGTATCTAGGCATATTTTATTTTCTATGTTCCTCATCAATATATTATAAAAGGAAATATTGAGGACAATTATGGAACGACGAAATGTAGCCCTAGTAGGCAATAATATACAGTATAGCTTATCAAAGAAATACTTTGATAAGTTCCATAAAGATATTAGATACGAAATTGTAGATACTGAATTCTTAAGTATAGCCTTAGGTGGATTTGTATCTCAAAAGTTCTTAGGCTTTAATGTTACTACGCCTTATAAAGAACAAATTAAATCTTATTTAGATGATTACTTAAGCCCATCTGTCAACTGTGTAAAGATTACTAAAGACGGAAAAATGATAGGCATATCTACTGATGGTATGGCTGTAGTTAATTTATTAAAGAAACGTGGAATTATCACTGAAGACAAGTGTTTTAAGAACGTAGCTATCTTAGGCAATGGCGGTGTCACACCAGCTATAATTGAAGCTTTAGATAGATATGCAAAATCATTTACGATATATTGTAGAAATAGTAGAGGGGATGGTATATTTTCTAATCTTATAAGTAAGTCAATAGAGTGGCTAACGTTATATAACCATGATTTGATTATAAACTGTATCCCGTTTAAAGCCGAAATAGATCTTGAAATTTTAAAAAGTCGTAATGCAATACCATTCACTTATATAGATTTAAATTATGCTGGACCAAGCCTTAATCTAAATTATGCACGAGAAAATCCTATGTGTATAGCAGCTATAGGAGGCTTAGATATTCTATATGAACAAGCAGAACTGTCATATAAATTTTGGATATAGAAGGCAAAGAAATGACAATTGATGAGCACATAGCCTTCAATGTAATGAAGCGAAAGCTGAAAGAAGCAGAAGCTGAAATTACAAGACTTAAGCAAGAAAGAGATAATGAAATCAGATCTGAATGTAGAAGAATAGACAGAGCTTATCGTAAATTAAGTTATGTGTGTGAAAAAACAGGTTTTAACTTTAGAGACATACCAAAGGATATCTAATGTACATTCAATTCCAAATTAATACTATACCAGACAAAATTAAGAATCTCAAAGAATTTGCAGAAAGCATAGTAGGCGCTATAATGGGCGACTACTTCCATGACGAAAATATTGAAGAAGTCGAAATTGAAAAGAAAACATATGAAAATGATCCAAGATACTTGGTTATTACTTTCTACTATAAAGACGGCAAACAGATAGAAAAGAAGTTTAAGGATGCAAACGAATTTCTTTCTATTGCAACTGAAATGTTTGGATTTCAGCAAGTCGCTGAGTATCTTGTAACAAATGTTGAAATTCTGTCTATTAAAGCTAGAGAATATAAAAGTAAAGTCGAATTAGATAAAGATAAGAAGACAACAAACTTTTGGGCATAATATCATTATATTAAGATATGAGGCAAAATTATGTCTATATATGTTGTAAATTGCTATTTTAATCTCATAGATACAAAAAAGAAATTTTTAAAACATTTAAGAAGTAATTATGAAACAATCAGTCCGTTAAAGCATACTATTTTAGTGAGTTGTACGCATTATACTGCTAAGGACTTATATTGTGATATTGCGCCTTACATTGAATCTAACGATAAGCTATTAATTACGCCATTAAGCAACTATTTTGGTTGGTTAGATAACTCCATTTGGACATGGATAAAAAATCCTACTAAGGAAAAGGTTAAGGAAGATGAAAAGTAAAGACATGATGTTGAATGAAATCGAGCAGAAAGCTACTCAGTCAGCAAATGCCAAGGTTACATTTGTAGCTAGTGCCATTAGAGGAATTAAAACCTCTATTGAAAATAGAGCGCAAGTTGCAGCCAGATATAGTTGCAGAAATCTTAAGATTACCGCATTTGAAATTTCCATTTGTAATGATGAAGATTCAACACTAGACAAAGATAATGAGCTAATAAGAGAACTCACTAAGAAGTATGTAGAAACATTTGCCCATAAAATTGCAGAGGGTCTTCAAGACCAGAAGGATATTAAGATTAAGTGCGGAAAGATTGAAAACTCTAAGTTCCCACCAGACATTAAGTTCTTTATAGAAATGTAATTGTCATAATCCATCAATCTTATAGCACGGGAGAAGATTATGATATATGAATTTGAAAATGTAATAAATAACATGAGTCATATTCTTAAGAATGACGCGCTAAATACTGATATTGTTGATGATACTAAATATTTATTATTAAAAGCCGAAGCACATCATATGGCTATAGACGTTGCTTGTTGCTTTGAAGAAGTGATAGATGATGCGGATGCCGGAGGAATACCAGTAACTCTTAAAAAGAGAAGTAAAAGTCTTCAAGATCTCAGAAAAGAATTTCAGTCTCTTCCAGACGTATTCAAAACCGTATTCTTGAACTATTTTATCAGATACAATGTGCGAATACCAAAATCAGTAAAGAATAAGGATAACCCTTATAAGTTTTCCTTAATCTTTAATGACGTATTTGCAGCGTTTAATGCTTACATTGAGGTTTATGATAGCGTTGAAAAACGCAGAATTAAGGCTATGAAAGCTATGAAAGCTGCTAAGAATAAGAAAGAAATAGAATGGAATAGAATGAAAGATTATCCTTATGATGCTTTTGATGATTATCCTTATGCTTATCAACCTGTTAGTGGAGGAACTTACTGGTAATGACGACATTCTACTTTTGCGTAATGCTTAAAATCAATAATGTATTTGATATTCTTCATAGCGTCTTAGATGAAGTAGAATCATATCTTCCTAAAGATGTGGTAAGTACATTATTTGATGTAGTTCATGATGCTAACAGATGGCAGTCATACAAAGTAAATTGGCATGTCACTGTATATTATGGCAACAAGCTTCCACAAGATAATTTGAAAGAATTTATACATAATAATATGCATAAGAATTTTAGATTTGCAATAGAAGCTATAGGATATAATACGGAAACTATGGCTTTTAAAGTTAGACCATTAGATGAAAAATTTATGACAATGAATGAAATTCCACATATTACGATAGGCAGTTTTGCAGGTAGCCCTCCAGCTGGTTCTAATAGAATCAAGAAGTGGTATGCAATTAATAACCCGTCGCATATAGTTGAAGGTACTCTTATTAGAGTCCATTAATATAAGCCCTTCGGGGCTTTTTATTTTTCGAAAATTTCTATATAGATTCTTTATATTAAATTATGGACATTTAACAAAGGAGATAACAAATGACAACACCTAACAACAGTTTAGACAGAAATAAACTTGCGGCTGACCTAATAAAAATTAATAAAAGCATTCATAGTCTAAGCTCTAAAATTGAAAAGAGTAAGGATGAAATATATGCTTTAAAAGGTAAGCAAGAAGAGATTCAAAAGCTTCTAAAACGTGATGATGATATAGACTATTCTGGAAAATGGGTTTTATCTAGCCAAGATCCAACTAATCTATTCTATTATTACATAGAGACCGCTAGTGAAGCTATGCTAGATGATTTCTTTTACGTATTTCGTAGATGTAGAATTAAAGTAGTTATTCATATTATGTCAGGTCAAGACGGCGAATCGATTCATATCAAACGGGATTTTGAAGCTAATATCTATACTGATAATGTGAAAATAGTAACAGATGAAGACATAATCCCAGTTGTTAGATCTAAAATAGAGCAAATTGTAGCTTTATCAAATTCCAGCTTAAAATGTGCAATGACACTATTTTAATATCAAGCCCTTCGGGGCTTTTTATTTTTTATATTAAATATAGCCTATGAAGTTCGAAACATGGTTTACCAAGCCCGATATTTTAAAACTCTTCAAGGACTTGGGCATAAATTGTATAACTGATATTACTCACATGCACCCCTATGATGACGGAGATTTCACTGAAGACTGGTTATTCTTCATTGAAAGTAGACACGCGTTATATGTAAGTAAGCGTAAGACTTTAAAAGATAGACTATGTACAAAATACTTTGAGGTAATGTTTAAAGGCGAAGATAAGCCTAAAGTTATCTTAGTAAACATAGATACAGGAAATAGACAAGTAAAATCCGTAGAAGTCATTCCTGCAACAGACCCTTATGACAATCCTAAAGAGGTTTAATAATGACATCAGACGAACAATTGCAAAAATTTGCAGAATTAGATTTAATGAGCGTAAAATGGTTTAACGAGTTATTCGAAAAATATTTTACTGCTATGGATACAGATAGAAGCCAGAAAAACTGGACTTATAATCTTATCTATGAACCGAATATCGAAGTATATACTGGCAGTGCTACTGTAATGTGCCGTGGAATATTTATACCTAAGGATTCTCATTATTCCATTAGAACTAATCTCAAAGAAGATATATGGTATTTAGATAATCTAAATCGTGATGAATATTACGAACATACTGGAATTCTTCTTTCAGAAGATAATGTATTTGCTACACAAATCCAATTAGGTCCTTGTGGAACTACCCCAAGATTTAGATTAAGTAATATTAAACACCTTGAAGCTCTTAAGGCTATATTTAATCATTATATTGAAACTAAAGGAACTGGTCCAACCTTTAAATATTCTCTACGTAATCCTACTAAGCGACAATCTTTAATCGTAGGAAAGCAGAATCTTCAGATTATTGAAAAGAGGGATTTCATCCGTCCTGATTTGATAAATGAAAAATTCTACCTTAAAAGTGAAGTAGATAATTTATTAAAGAACATCTTCAACATCAAAAAATAAAAAGCCATTCTTGGCTTTTTATTTTTTCTATATATTAAGATTAGACCTAGCACAAAAGGAGCAATGCGATGGACACTAA
>Ga0247608_10003596_pt1 | contig 17976 bp, 14 predicted proteins | sample 176DNAGHGlowgp2_FD_193490 | JGI IMG/M metagenome (GOLD analysis project Ga0247608, IMG submission 193490) | Sheep rumen microbial communities from Palmerston North, Manawatu-Wanganui, New Zealand - 1766 DNA GHGlow gp2 | ecosystem: Host-associated > Mammals > Digestive system > Stomach > Rumen ... | reverse complement strand
GACCAAGGGATGAAAGCTTATCAGCCTATTCTTGAGAATGTATTTGAGATTAATCGCTTGGCTACCAGAAAGGCTACAAAGAATGATCCTAGCTATAAGCTCGTAAATGATGTCCGTATAGATTTCGTTTCATGGGAAGCTGTAGAGAGGATGCGTGGTCAAGGTTATTACTTCATTATCTGGGACGAAGTTACCTCCTGTACTAAGGGAGCTTCACCTCTTGAAGCATGGGATAATATTATCTATCCGTGTATTAGTACACGTTGGTCTCCTATGCATGCAGTCAGGTTTGGTGAAGGGATAAGTCCTGGTAGGGCTATCTTCGTGAGTACTCCTAAAGGTTATGACTTCTTTTATGATATGATGAATACCCCAGAGAAGAATTCAGACTATGTGACATACGTTTATGATTACACAGCAAGTCCTCTTTTAGACCCAGAAGAAGTCTCTAGGGCTAGAGCTACTATGGATCCTATAGCATTCGCTAGGGAATATCTAGCTGACCCTAAAGAGACTGGTAATAGCGTATTCTATAGCTTTGATCGGAAGAGACACGTTAAGAATGATATACCTATGCCAGAGAAGAATGAAGTAATTCATGCATGTATCGACTTTAACGTGGGTATTCAGGCTACATCTTTCTTTGTTATTAGAGGTAGTGAAATGCACTTTATTGATGAAATGCGTGGACAACCTAATACAGAGATGTTAGCACAAGCAATTAAAGCTAGATATCCAGATCATAAGATCATAGCTTATCCAGATCCATCAGGTAGAGCTCATAAGAGTTCAGCACCTATAGGTCAAACAGACTTTACTATATTAGCTTCTCATGGTATACAGCCATTAGCTAGAAAAGGTGCACCGCCTATGGTCGATAGTGTAAATGCTGTAAATGCTAAGTTATTAAATGGCTATGGTGAAGCACATATGTTCTTTCACCCTAAGTGTGGGGAGCTAATCAAGTCTATGGAAAGAACCCGATGGCTCGAAAACAGACCAGACAGTGCAACCATAGACAAGAGTGAAGGGGTAGAACACTTTAGTGATGGCGTACGGTATGCCACGGAGTATTTATACCCCGTCAGGACATCCTTTAAGGCATCCGCGCGTAGTAACAGGTGGTAGAATATACGAGGAGACTTGGCAGGTGCTAAGGCCAGAAGAGTTTAGTATGGGAGGCCTGCTGAGCCTCGCGAGGGATGGAAGAATCCTGTTTATTTAATGATGTAATGATATTCATTATGTCTTTACTCTAGTGGTGTTGATTAAAAGGAAACTTTGAAATTAGCACCACTAAGATCGTTTGGGGAATCCCATACTAGCACATAATCCTTCAGCAACATAAAGGCTTGCAGACATGATTATAGGAAGTAGATCATAGATCCACCTATAATTATAGTTACTGGGCGGCAAAGATAGGGCGATGTATAAGCGACTTTAGAAGGCCAGAGGGTGACTCGTACCTTTAAAGGTTTCTTATAGATATTTAATGGATGATTAAGTATAGATTATGATGTATGTGATTGGATATATAGAATGCGAAAGCCTGAGAACCCCTTACGCAGAGTCTTAGATAGAACGTACTTGAAAGGTTGAGCATAAGGCAATGCCCGATGGACGCTTCAGGAAGATCTAGGAGATATAAATCTCTAGGGATGAATTAAAGCTCATTCCTGGGATTTATTTAGGGCGGGAAACTAGCGTACAGTTTACTACAGCCATAGATATATCCAGGGAGGTTTATTATAAGGGGGATAATTTGATTTATTATATTTATAGATATACTTTATAATACCTATTATAATTATTGTTATGTATCATTATTATAATATTTATTATAAGAATATTCTAAGGAATATTATAAGAATAGAGTAATAAGAGTAGGGGTGTAGGGGAAGAGAACAGAGAGGAGAGATGAAAATGCAGGTTAGAAATAGCCTTCATCTTTATATCTCTTCTAATATAGTTTATCTTACATTCATAAAGAAGAGTACAAAGCAATAAACATTAAAGGAAATATATCATGGCTAGATCATTACTCACTACTGTATCATCTGAAGGTGATCTGGTTAGTGATTCTGGCTCCATACTCTGGTCACTGGTTAATGGTGAATCCCTTGAATTTGAAGTGGAACTGGACTTTATAGATGATGTCCGAGGAGGGTATGAGTATGAAGCTGTATTAATTGAAGGTAATAACGACGGAGGTGGTTCTGTTCCCTCTGAAATTATGCCTGGTGGTAGTTTTAAAACATTACATGTAAGAATACCTCAATTTAGGAATTCATCAGGTAATAGTACAAACACAATATGTTCATGGTCATCTTCCATAGCATATAATTATGAAGATCTTGTAAGGTATAGTTATCAAGAAGATACTAATTCACCTACTGTAACTAAATATTACAAGCTGCTGTATGGTACTGGCTACATGTCTGAGCTGCCCCCAAATGAAGACCCCGATCGCTGGACTGAGGTTAACCTGCGGACACTGTATATACAATTTCCCGCAAATTTGCTTCAGGAAGTGCCCAAGTCAAGGTACATGGGGACATGGCAACAGGGGAGAAATTATTATACAGGTGATATAGTACAAGATACAGAGAATTATGAAGCTATCTATCAGTATCAGAAATTTGCTGATGACTGTGGAGGTAGCTCTGTTCCTGGAAATCTTCCTGATATGTATCAGAGATTTGAAGCAAGGACTGATCAAAGAGTTCTTAGATGGGTACCTACTAGGGCATACTCGGCAGGTAATGTAGTAAAGTATGATAATAAATATTATCACTGTCTTATTAGTGGTGTATATTCTTCTGGTTCAAGCCCATTTAATCCTTATGCTGCTTATAATGAGAGTTACACTTATCCTAAAGATGCTTTGGTAAGTCAGAGTGGTAAATGTTATAAATCTAAAGTAGCAAATAATAAGAGTCAAGCTTTAACCAATACTGCTTACTGGACTTCTGTAAATAATCCTTTTGAAGAACTTGAAGGTGTACTTACTTACAGTATTTGGGATGCTAATACTGAGTATACTGTAAATTCTTATGTGCTGTATGATAATAAATATTATCGAGCACGTACTGATAATGTAGGACATAACCCTATTGAACACCCGGAATCATGGTGGAACTGTAGTTACGTAGGTAATAAAGAAGCTATTCCCTGGACAGCAGGTTACTACTATATTAATGAAGTAGTTTATTATAATGGTGAATACTGGAAGGCTAAAGCTACTTTCGATTCTTCAGAAGAACCTAATACTACTGACTGGACTGTAACTACGAATCCTGTTCCTGTAGGTTCCCGTGTAAACTATCTTAGAGTAGGTTCAGAGATAGCATACTTTAGACGTATTAAGGGTAATTCTTCTGTACTGTCTCCCTGGATGGAATATCGATATGGTGCTTCTGACTTAGTACAGGTCAAGTCTGATGAGAATCCTACTCCAGGAGTACACTGGCATATTCTTAATAAAGATAGCTATAGAGTACCTGAACAGTGGGATGCTTCTACTGTATATGGTCGTGGTGCTGTAGTCAAGTACGCAGACAAGCTGTACGCACGTATCAATGCAGGTTCATCTTCAGCTGTGCCTTCAGAAGACTCCACTAATTGGATTCAGATGAAGCCTGTACCAAGCTATCATGACATACCAGAGTGGAATGCTAATATAGCATACACTGAAGGTAATCTTGTTAAGATTGCAAATAGCAAGGAATATCAGAGTAGTGACAGAGTTTATGTACGTGTCAAACCTGTTATTACGACTACTGTATTAGACTCTATGATGCTTGCTGATGGTACTGCTGTGGCTGAAGCTTACTCTGATACTGAAGCTGCTCATATTATACTGGATCCTTTGAACTATACTGGAGCCATGTATGATAAAGATGGTAATAAGATAGAATATGTAAATACCATCAACGAAGAAGTAGAATATGAAGGCAAAGTAGGTGTTAAGGACAGTAATAGTCCTGATTCTACTGCTGGAGCTGCTTACTGGGTGCCTATCAATTATACCTCAAATAATAATGCAGTTAGTTTCTCTGTGGAAGACATCTTACCTAACGGTGTTTACAAGAATCTTCCTGTAGGTTCTCAAGTTGCTGCTTCAGGTAAAGCTTGGTCTGTATGGCCATCTGTAGGTAAACCTGTATATGGCTTCTTAGAATTACGAGTAACAGAGCGTAGTAATAGTGTATATCCACGTAGCTGGAAGCCTGTTAGAGGTATGGTACAGATCATCTTCTCACCAACCAAAGAAGTGGAAACTAATTATGCTTTCCTCTCATTGACTTAAGGAGATTATCATGTTGTTATACTTTAAGATGAACTCCTTAGTAAAACCTCGTGCTGTATTATACGAGCTGGAGAATACTCTGGGTGGTGTCACTATTCCTGAGAAGCGTAAGATGACTGTTATCGTAGACTCAGATATTTCTTTTCATACAGAAGAAAGTAAGACAGAGTGCCCATGTACCTATGCTCGTACTGATACACGAGGTGCTTGGGCTGTAACTACGCCTTACTCGCAGGGAGATATCATGCAGTATAACGGTAAGTACTATTATCTTACCAACGGTGAATTAAGGTTATCTAAGAAGTTACCTGATTCTGATCCAGTCTGGCGTGAAATAACTGAAGACACTGTAATTGTTACTGTTCCTGATAAAGCTCCTGAGCACTGGGCGCTTAAAGGTTTCTTAGGTTTTCCTGTATTCGGTGAACTTGCTGTGTATGGTAACAACGAAGTTCCCGACATTAGACATACGGTTAAATTCTCATGAAAAAGAAGATCACTGTTACTTACGGTGGTACTAAGGCTGGGACACGCGGTAAGAAGTTCACAGCTACTCATAAGATTAGAGGTCTTAAGCAAGACTTTGATAGAGACCTTAAGGCTTCAGCCAATATAAAGCAGAATTCTGTTCAAGTTGGAGGCTTCTCCACGGATGGACTGAAGACTCTCTTCAAATCAATGCCTGGATTTAAGCATAAGCTTCAGGAGGAACTTCTTGTAGAAGTCATGAGGCTTCTCTTTATTATACAGCCTGATGAAGCTGCTAAATGGGAATATACTTTACCTAATGGTGATAAGTCTACCGTTTATGGTGAATGGTTTGCCGCTGAGCAAGAGTACATGAATGCAGGTTATCCTGAAGAGTGGCCTCCAGGTCCATTCAAGGGATGGGACATAGAGCCTGAGAGGGTGCTTGGTCAGGAACATCATAGGGATGTCCTCAAGTATATTGAAGAATTAGGCTCAAGTTCAGCACGTATCCAGAGTGACTATGTGCTTGATGAGTTTTCAAATCCGATGTGGCAACCTAACTATACGACAGCTCTGGATGATTATGTCTTGACTGTCGAGGGTTTGAATACTTATTGGGCTAGACCTGAAGAAATAGCTACTGTATCTGCCGCTAGAACCGCCTTAGAAGCTTATGAGGTGCTAAGTGCAAATAAAGCAACATTAGTACCTATCTCATATGCTCTGGAAGAGCTAGGCTACGAAAGTGTTTCTCAAGTACCAGATAATAAGCTTCAAGCATTAGCTTCTAAAATTATTGCCAAGGAAAGTAATTACTTCATGGAGCTCTATAACAATGACTTTAGTACTAACGCTAATCTCATTTATAAGGGTGCTTATGTAGATGATTATCGCTTTGGTGGTCTTATAGAATTAGCTAAACAGACAGCTAAGGAGCTTGGTTCATTTGAACACATATTTCCTGACATTAAGCCTATTAAAGATATTATCAAAGGCTTGTTTGAAGTAATTAATCAAGACATGCAATTAGAAAAGCATGTGGATAAAGTTACCTTGCCACAGCTCATGCATTTACAGCAGATTGATTATACAAATCATCCTTTGAAGGCTTTAAGCGTTGATGAGTTAATATCTGAGTGGTATAAACGAGATATTGTAAGAGGCGAACATCAGTATCATCACCACATGTTTGATCATAGGTCTATTAAACTTACTGTTAAAGGTATAAACTCTACTTATGAACAAGAGCTTAGTAGACTGCCTTGGTCATTCCACAAAGTCCATCATGACACCATCAAGATATACGCTGAAGACTTCGCTGCTGGTGGTGATCTTGATAACCTCATGAACAGCTTTAACAAGAATCTCTTCACTCGTGGTGGTAGGTATACAGATAGCTCGTATAGGGAATTCTTTAAAGATACCTTTGATGTGAACTTTGAGTGGAATATCCTCACATGGAAGTTTATAGCTAAACCTTGGGAATCTACTCAAAAGCTTCTTGTAGATAGACCTGTCAAGGACATTACTCATAGATATTTATGGCGTATGCACATTGTAGGTAGACCTAGAGAGGACTTTACTAAGGCTACCTTTAAGATGCCTGTAGCTTTAGCAGAAGCTGTTAAGACTAATCCTGCTAAGGTTTTCTATGATGAGTACCATTATACAGATAGTATAACTAAAGCTGTAAGCCTTAATTCTTTGCAGGATACGCTTTTACTTTCTGAGCCATTATTCAAGAATGTTTTAAGAGCAATCTGGGAAGGCTACCGTGAGCTTGATGCGCTAGCGACCACTGCTGGAAAGTCTTTAAATGAAGTTCTGGAAGTTGAAGATTTCTTAGCACATAGTGTGACACATCTTTTAGATGATACTTGTAGGTATTCAGATTCATTAGCTACAACACCTACACGTAAACTTTCTGATGTTTTTGCCGAAAGAGATGCGTTAGTAAAAACAGCTAATCATTTACTTTTAGACACTGCTCAAGTATATTCTGATCTTGCTAATAACAGCTTTAAGCATTTTAAACTTCGTAATTATTACCATGAAGAAATTAACTGGCTTCGTGCCAGAATGCTGGAAAATTCATTACGCTTTATCAGAGATGCTGGGTTCACAACAGTTCTCAGGAGGAGTCTCGCAGATGAATTCATCAGGCTTTCTGAAGATTTAGCTAAAGATTTTTCAAGAGATTTTTATACGAATGTTTTAGCGGATTATACCTCAGCTAGACATCCTCATAAGGAAATATTGAAATTAACCTTAGGGTATGCTTCAGAATACGCTGATGACTGGACGCAAGCGGAAGCTATTTCTTCTGAAGGCTTTACTTATCGTGTTGCTGATATCTGGTTATTGAGTAAATTATGGATTGATAACTATAGCATGGATCTTGAGAAGATTGATTACAAGATCTCTAAGGTTTTAACTTCGCCTGTTACTCATACTGAAATCTTCTCTATGGGCACTAGTAAACTAAATAGTTTAGCTATCAAGCTGAGATATTCTGAATTGTCAACTAAATCTGTGACAGTAGATACCTGGAATGAATATAGCACGCTATACATGTTACCTTTCAGGATTGTTAACAGAGGTTTGGTGGAGAATACGCTTGAGTGGGCAGATGAATATGGCTTTGATAACTTGAAGTCACTTTCAACACCAATTACTTTTGAATATGTATTAGCTAAGCACTACGAAAAACCTCAATGGTTACAGCCTAGATCACTCACAATGCCATATCTGAAGCTCTTCCAAAAGAATTCAGGCGATTTTACAGTAAATCTCACTCAAGTCAATGACAGTAGAGATATTCAGAAGAAAACTGCCGTAAGATTACAACAACACGTGGCTGGCAATGCTTTGCATGTTAGCTATATAGACAACTTAGATTATATGCCTGTGGACTATGCAGGTTATTACACAAACTTTTAAGGAGGCGTAAGCCCATGTTTAACGAAAATGCAAAATACGAAGGCTTAGTCACCATGGAACTTCGTGGTCCTGATGGCAAAGTCAAACAAAAATTTGAACACAAACACAACATTGTTACCAATGCGGGTTTAGCACATAACATTCAGAGGTTGTTGAATAATACCTCTGCTGTAGTTAATGCTGTAGCTATTGGTACAGGTACAACAGCTGAAGCTGCTGATCAAACTGCATTAGCTTCTGAAAGTGCACGTGTAGCTGCTGAAGCTACTGTAGCTACCACTAATGTTTCTGGAGACTCCATTCAATATGTTGCCACGTTTCCAGCAGGTACGCCCTCAGGTACAAGCGCAATTACGGAAGCTGGTCTGTTTAACTCGACTACTGCAAACTCTGGAACAATGACTAACAGGGTTGTTTTTGGTGTTATCACTAAGGAAGCTAACGACTCTTTGACCTGCTCTTGGAAGTTGACTGTTAGCGGTTAATTGGAGGTTTACCTTGGTTGTTAAAGTTACTACGAGGGTACTCAAAGGGACGGCAGCTGATGTGGTTAATAATGAATCCACCATCATCTGTCAGAATGGCCCTCTGAGTAACGCTCAAATTGATACTAATTTTATAGGTCTCGCCAGGAATGTTAATGCTCTCGAATCAGCCTTGGCATCCCTGGAAGAGGCTTCTGATACAGCTAAGCTTAATGATAAGCTTAATACTCTTGGTGATGATTTTGATGCATATACTCCTGTAGCCATCAGGCAATTCAGTATTGATAACTGGGAAGCTAGTCTTGATCCTGAGGATTTAGGAGCTTATGTATTAAACATCACTAAAGAAAATCCTAATAATACTATTGAAGGTGTATTCCGAGGTTCTATCATAGATGGCAAGCCAAATGGGTCTCTTGCCTTTGTGGACATTGTAGAGACAGCCAATAATTTCAAGCTCAGGGCACTTTCAGGATTCTCTGGGTACCTCTATATTGGAGGTATGCAAACCCCTGATAGGAGCAACGGAACATGATTACAATTAGGACTACAGTGACTCCTACGGGGTTAACTGATGTAATGGAAACTAAGGGTTCAGCCCTGACTAATGAACAGCTTGACCAGAATTTTATTGACATTGTAAACAGTATCATATCTACAAATACTGAGATAGCAACTGTTAAGACTACATATCTGCCACTTGCAGGTGGTATTATGACAGGCATGCTTCAGAATACAGGTCTCAACGGCTTTGTTAGTAAAAATGATGATCATGTAGGTCATTGGGCAGGTACAGCCACTTCTGTAAGCTGGGCTGATCGTGGTGCAAGTATTCAGCTTAGATCTAAAAATAATTCTTCAGCTCCAGGCATTTTTACCATAGCGGCTAAAAATGATACTACTGAGGTGTCTCTTACAGGTTCACCGTCAGGTACTCTTACCTGGGGCGGTAATTCTATCGCACTTGCTAAAGATTACCTCCCACTTGCTGGAGGTACGATGAGTGGTAGTATTACTTCTTCAGTTTCAGATACTATTAAGGCAAATAACACAACAGGTGAGAGGCGTTTTCATGGAGGTACTGGTAACTCTGCAGGCGGTTCATTATTTGTCTATGGTTCGACACACACGTCACTTGCTGGTCAATTTCGTCTGAGAGCTGCTACTTCATCAAGTATATATAAAGACTTAATAGGTACTCCTGCTGGTGCTTTAACATGGGCTGGGAGTAACGTGGCTCGAGGAGATGCAGGGGATGCTAACACGCCTGTGTATGTTACAGGCGGTGTTGTTACCTCTACAGGTAAAAGTTTTGCAAATTACCTTCCACTTGCTGGTGGGACGATGACTGGCGAGGCTATCCTTAATAACACTTATGTAAAGGCCAGACCCGCTACAAATAATATTAACCTTTCAGCTACAAGCACCTCTTTACGTGAGTATTGGCCTTTCCAAATTCTTAGAAATACTGCGGATACGACTAATTCTTCTGGTAATTTGATGAGGCTGGGCGTCAGTCAAGCCGCTAATAGTCAAGATTTTATGGTAAGTATCGGTCTCGCTAATCCTCGTGGAGGTAATCTGCCAACAGCTAGTGGCACTCAGACTAGCAATCAGTGGGGTTGTATTGGTGTTCTTTATGACTATGATCAGAATAAATCGTATCCTGTAGGAAGTGGTTTGACTTCTTGGAGCGTTTCGGATGATAATGCTAATCGTCTTGCTTCAACAGCTTATGTTAAAGCTTGTGTCCCCAAATCCATAGGCTCAGCTACACAGCCGGTGTATACAAATGCCAACGGTGTAATTACCGAGTGTACATATACTCTTGAGAAGTCCGTTCCAAGCAATGCTGTGTTCACTGACACGAATAACCGTGTGCAGACTGTCGCTACAAATCCTACAAGTAATACTTCTTATAGCGTTCCGTTTGTAGGTACATCAGCCGCAGCACAGTCACAGAACTATATCAATAATGGTCTTGTGTATATCACTCGTGAAGGCACTACTTCACAACAAGGCACTTCTTATTTGCAATTAGGTAATGCTACTAATACTGGTACTGCCAACAATAAGAAGGGATTTTTAAGATTATACTCAGGTAGTACAAGTTACTCCGACTTGTTACAAGCAGATACTACAGCTGCTGTTACTCATACGCTTCCAGCAACTACTGGTACATTAATTAATAGCGGTACTATTACAAATTATGTACCTAAATCTGTAGGCGATGCTAATACACCTGTATATACTAATGCTGATGGTAAAATTGTAAGTACAGGTAAGAGCTTTGCCAGCTATTTACCACTTGCTGGCGGTACAATGACTGGTATATTACGTGTCAATGATAGCATATGTAGTCAAGCTGCAGGTATAACAAGAGGTACTGCTCCAAGCGCGAATACATACCGGTATACACAGTTTACAGATTCTGCTGGCACAGTATTGTCGGAAATTCGCCATGGATATCTGACTGATAAAACTCATCAGATGGCTCTGCGTGTCTCTAATGACTCAAATAATTGGTATGATGGTATTATTATTAAATGCGGTGCAGCTGAAACTGCCGCTACTGTCACCTTAGCTTCCGCTACAAATGCAACTACTCAAGCAGTTGGTAATAACAGCACTCGAGTAGCAACCACAGCTTTCGTTAATCATTATAATGTCTTGAAGAACTACGGCACAATAGCTGCAGGTGGTACCTTAGCATTGAAGTTTGATGACTCTGGCATGTGTGGTGCTGTTGCTACAGCCTCTTCAGCGCTTACGATAACTATTACCAAGAATACTACTATTAATAGTGGCGTATTGATGTTAAGGTTACAGAATGCGAATACTGCAACTATTACTTGGTCTACGACTGTTAATTGGGTAAGGGCTACTGGTGGTACAACTACGGCTATTGCTACTCACTTAGCAGATATGGGGCGTACTGCACTTACAAGTAATGGGTGGATATGCTTCTGGGATTACAATGGCACTATCTATGGAAAGGTGATGAATTAAGATGTCACGCTTCTGTTTTCTAATTACGTATGAATGTAATTTAAGATGTAAATACTGTTATTTAGGAGATAGACGTCAAAAAGTTGGAAAACAGGATTATAGTAAATTACCAGAGCTTGCACGTGAAGTTTCTAAGAAATATTTAGATGCTGATTACTTTGTAGATACTGTTAAAATTTATGGTGCAGAGCCTACTGTAGTTCCTCCAGAAATACTAGCTGAAGTTGCTAATATTTTTAAAGCTAATTTAAAAGAAAACGGCTGGATATTGTTTAATACAAATGGAACATTACTCACAGAAGAATATGTAACTACTTTTACTAAGTTAGCTTTCGGAAAAGTGAGGTGGATTGTTTCTATTGATGGTCCACCTCCTGTTACTGATAAATCGAGAGGTAGAGGTACCTTTGAAAAAGCCTGGGAAGGTGCTAAGCGTCTTAAGGCTGCAGGTTATCAGGTTAAAATAGGACTTACTTATACAGATGCGCTTATCGAAGATCTTAAGCAGCTAGAATGGTTTGAAAAATTGGTTTTAAGGCATAATATGGCACTTGATTCTTTATTACCACATTCAGGGGCTACATTACGTAAAGATTTACAAGTGAAACTTGCCAAATATGCTGTAGCGCGTAACTTTTGGCGTAGAGATGTCTTACATTTCAAAAGGCCAATGGCTTGTTTTAAAAATGTAAGCGAAGATCTTAGATTTGACTGTGAAGGTAAAGCATTACCGTGTCATGTTCAACCTATAAATTTTTACACTTCTTATAAAGGTAAATCTTTTAAGGAAATTTGTGAGAGCTTTACAATGCCTCCACCAGTGGAAGGCACAGCTAATTGTGGGGATTGTTTTGTAAAACCTTATTGTGAAATGCGATGTCCACTTTATAAGCCTGAATATGATATTAATTGTGATTATTTAAAGACAGTATTTGAAGAATTGGCTAAATACCAAGGAATTTCTCGTGAACAAGCTGTCTCAGATTTTATAGGAGCATAAATTGTCTCGAAAATTTTTTATTGTTCCGGGACTTGGTGGTATGTTTGTGAGAAATACTAGTAAGAGTACAACTACTACATTTAGTACATCAGCAACTACTTCTCAAAATACGACTAAGTCTACAACTACCACATGGGCATCTAAATTTAATACAAATAAATCTACCACAACTATTTGGACAACTACTTGGAGAACAACGAGTAGCTGTGATGCTTGTACACATAGTGATTAGGAGAGATTATGGGTTGTACCTCTTGTAATTGTAATTATGTAAATACATCTTCCAGTACTAGAAAAGCTACAACAACAACTTGGCAAACTTCAATTAGTACTTCTAAATCTACAACGACTACATTTTCAACTAGTTGGACGACTTCTTGGAATACTACTAAATCTACAACTACTACTTGGCAGACAAAGGTTCATATATAATGAAAGCACCGCATGCAGGCACGCTTAGAGATCGTGCTTATAATCCTAAAGACGCTTATGGTCCGCTCAAAAGAAATAAGAATTTAGAAGATCTTTTTTGGATGGAGGATCTTTTGGATGCAATTGCACCATTGCCTACAACTTATGATGTACAACCGTTAAATGCCTATCAATTTAATGAGTACACATACACAGATTTTTGGGATGGTATTCTAATTTCGACATTGAGCTGGGAAGTTAATGCGCGAGTTTTAGATAAAATTGAATTAAGCACTAATACAATCGATATTATACAATCTGATAAATATTCTTTAATGAGGCCTTTGGCTTCTGCAGAGCGTATTATCTTTTTGCCAGGTTCAAACTTATTACATGCAATTGATTGGCCAAAGGTTGAAAGACTCCTCTATTACAATGATGATATAATGGTAAAACCACATCCAATCATGACTCAAGAAGGTTTGAGGTTAATTGCAGCTAAGATAGGGTTTAATCGTATCTTAGATCCAGATTACTCCGGCTTTGAATTACTTAAACACTGTAAACAGATGTGGTGTACTGCTAATTCTGAAATGGGCCTTAGAGCAATAATGTTAGGCATTCCTTGGGAGGATGTCTCGGATATACGAGCATTAGCTCATTTACCTTTAGCGCACTTTTATCGGATTTTAGCAAAAGTCCCTAATGCAAAAACAGTAGGTTCACTTTTTAATTCACCATTATCAGGTTATATGCCCGCTTCATTGTCACGTGAAGAATTTATTGAACGTGCTAAAATTTACTTTGACGAATCCCTTAAGTGGCGCGAATTATTTAAGCCAGCCTATCCTCAACACGTAAATATAGAATTTGATAGGGAGCAACATTAATGTTATATGTAAAAATTAATGAACAAGGGTTGCCTCTTGAGCGCCCTATAACTAAACGAGCTATGCAGGAACGTTTACCAAATGTTATGCTTGCTGAAGACCCATCTGATGAAATTTTAAGAACTTTGGGATTTGCTTGTGTACCAGAAGCAGATTTACCTCCACGCAGAGAAGGCCATGCTACTGTGTTAGGCATTCCAGAGGTCGATTCTAATGGTAAGATGGTTCGTACTTATGAGTATATACCATATACTGAAGAAGGTCTTGAAATTCGTAAAAATGAATTACGAGCAGATCGTGATAAACTTCTTGCAGCCTCTGATTGGACGCAGAGTGCAGACGTACAGGCAACCATGTCACCAGTGCAGCAGCAAGAATGGTCTGAATACCGTGCGGCTTTGCGTAACATTACTGAAGACTTTGCGGATCCTAAATTGGCTGTATATCCTGAAGTGCCTTCAGAGGATTTTGCAAAAGTTGATACAAAAGATCCTAAAGCTAAAGCTAAACGAACTATTCAAGCTTTATTTACTGAGGCTCGTCAAGAAGGGCTTTCATATCAGTTTCCAGATGGTTTAACAGGTAATATTCAGTTACGAGATCCTACTGATCTTGTAAATCTCTTAGGTATTGCTATCCGAGTAATTTTGGCAAAAGAGACTTCTCAAGAATTTTCTACAAGTTTTAGAGATGCTCAAAATAATACCCACGCGTTAAATGCTTCAGAAGCATTATTGCTGGTTTTATCTGCTTTTAATTATATGATATCTCTTTATGAAAGAAAATGGACCTCTGAAGCTAAAATTGAAGCAAATCAAGCCGATTCTGCAGAAGCAGCTTGGAGTGAATGATGCAACAAGTTCGTACTAAATTTTATTGGCCTGCTGAATATGCTGAGAGTGTAGCTAGAGAGTTTATGTTTCAACGTAAGCTTGCAGGTCTTGAAACTCGTGTAGTTGAAATCTTTAATATACCGCAAAATATTTTAGCAGAAGAGCTTAGTACTGTTGTAAATATTTTTTGTGAAAATACCATTGGGCCTTTTAATCACAAATCTGGTGGGTTAGTATTTTTAGAATTGACTGAAGAATTGCCAGCTGATGTTCTGTTATTTGTTAGAAAAAATATCCCATTAGGTAAAAAATTAAGGATTGTCTACTGGAAGCGTCTTTCTGCCACTTATTTAAAATCGGTTTTTGATAGTGGTCTCTGGATGCTATTATATATTCCTTTGGAAAAGGTAGACCAGGCTTTAATTGATTATTTAAATACTTTAGAAGATTTGCCGTGGGTTCTTAATACAAATGATCCTGCATTATTTACAGATTTAAAGCGTTGCGGCTTATTGTCGAAGGTTCGGGGAATTCATAAGAAAATTGGTAGGGAGCCTTTTGTAGACTATCGTAAACGTCTTTTAGAAGCTGAAGGTCTTACTAAGTTAATTATAGAGGATTTTCCAGGATCTTTAGATGAATTTATTCAAAAATTTGCTGCAGAGTTAACTTGGTTAAAGGCATCAGGTCGTGATTATCGAGAAGGTGTTGTTGCAAACGAATCTATCTTGCAACCTAAGGTGCAAGGAATGTTACCTGAAAGAAAAATTAAAACGGGTAGCTACTCCTTATCATCCGGAGAACCTGATTGGTAAATTGCCAAAAGGTTCATATCTTGAGCTAATCGGGGGTGAAGTTGGACTGCTATCGCCGTTAAAGCTTGCTAATCTAATTAATTTAGTAGAATATCCTTTCTTCATTATTCAAACAAACGGTACTCTGTTTAGCTCAGACTATTTAGATGTATTTGAAGCATTTATTTCACACGATAAACGAATAGCTTTTTCTGTATCTATAGATGGTCCTGAAGTAATTACAGATAAATATCGTGGTAAGGGTGTTTATAAACGTGTTTTAAAAAATAGTCTTGAATTATTAAATCGTGGTTATTGTATTCAAGGCTATGGTGTTCTGTATGAAGACCTTGATTTGTCTTGGGTTGATTCATTACCTTTTAAATGGCGTTTCCAATTACCAAAAGATGGACTTTCAATTGAAAGACAGAAAGAACTTGCAAAACAATTATTAGCTACTGGAAAAGAATTTCTTTATAATGAGTTGATGCCGAATCTTTGCGTACATTCAGGGAATAAGTGTAGTTCAGTGTTGATAGCAGATGAGGGTTTTTCGCCTTGCGATAGAACCCCAGATATTTGGGTAGATTCTGTGAGACTCTGTGAAAATTATTTTAAGGACTATTTAACAAATTCTGACTGTGTTTCTTGTGAAATTCATTCTTTCTGTAATTCAGGCTGTCCTGCTTGGCGACAGAATGGAAAGGCCCTAGGTTGTACTCTTTTAAAAGAGTTAATTACGGGGCTTAGTAATCGCTATAAGGTATCTATTCAAAAGATGTTAAAATATCTTTGGAGGCTAGCTTTAAGAGAGCTATATCATATTCCGACTATGGGAGAAATTAGAAAATGGAAATCTTGCCACAAATAAGATTTCATACCACATATTCTTGTAATCTAAGATGCAAGTATTGTTATCTGCAAGGACGGCTAGAAAAGCCAAAAAAGGACTATTCTTATGTTATAAATGCTGCTAAAGATATCTTTAATTTTTTAAAGGGTTCTGCACGAACTCATCAAATACTTTTGCATGGCGCTGAGACTATGCTTATTCCAGCAGAGTTACTTTGCGAAGTTTATAATATACTTTCACCTTTGTTTGTTAAACAAAGAAAAATGTCTATTCAGACGAACGGCACTTTATTTACTGATGAAAATATTTTACTTTTAAAAGATAAGTTTATTTTTAGTATTTCTCTTGATGGTCCTGAAGAATGGACTGATAAGTATCGGGGTAGAGGTACTTATGCTAAGGTTGTGAAAGGGCTATCGTTACTCAAAAAGTATAATGTACCCCGATATGTTCTGAGTACAATTTCCCATGAGCTTATAGCAGATCTTCCAAAATTTGAAAAATTTCTAAATTGGTGTGAATCTGAAGATATACATTGGTGTGGACAATTTTTATCGGATGCTAAAGGTTTTTCAAAAGAAGAACAAGAGAAGTTTGCAGATTTTCTTTATGAAAAGGATTTGTATAAATTTATTAATATCATGTATAATGATTGCTTCGGCAAAGGTAATCATTGTGATATTTTGAAGTTTAAAGCTGATGGCTATTTAACACCTTGTGACCGTACTGAATTAAATACTAGAATTTCCTGGAAAACTGAATCTTTTAAAAAAGTTTTTAGGCTACGTGTTGAGGCTTTTGATAATATTCCTTCAGCTGATGAATGTAATTATTGTGAGGTAAAACCTCTATGTAACTCTGGGTGTCCTGTTAATAGAGCTAAAGGTCGTGCAATTGAATGCTTTTATTTACAGCGGATTATACAGCTAGAGTCTGAAAAATTGGGGTTAACTCGTTCTGAGCTTATTAAAGAAATATTAAAACATTCAGCTAATGGTCCGGAGTATTTGATTCATGTTAGAAAACAAAATTAAATTTTATGACTATCATAAATCACAAGTATAGATTCGTCTTTCTCAAGCCTTCCCGTGTAGGAGGTTCCTCTGTTCAATACGCGCTTCTTCGTGATTTTGATAGAGCTCTTGTGGGTGTTACTGGTGATCCTTGGCTGAAAGATGAGCTCAAGGGTTTGCCCTATATTCCCTGTAAACTTCATTCACATGCGACTTATGTAGAAGTTCTTAAGAAGTTCCCAGGAGTTTCTGAGTACGATATCGTTAGTATCAAACGTCATCCTTATGAGCGGTTTACATCAGCAATTAATTTCTTTGGACATTGGCGGAAGTATCCTTTGAGTCGGGCTAAAGAATCTATCTTTGAAAAAGCTTATGATGAAGCGATTGAGGCTCTTAAACACGATGATTATCTTCTAGACTTAGGTGAACGTGTTTACTATTTAGATTATAAACATTTACAGCATGACTATAATCTTTTCTGTTTAAAACATGGCGTATCTCCAAGAGGTCTTCCGCAAATTAAAGTTTCTAAGACGCCTCTATATTTTCCAGAGGAATACTCTGAAATATTGCAGAAAGAATTAGCTAGAGAATTTGCATATCATAAGTGGGAGGTTTAATGCTAATAAATCACAAGTATAAGTTTATCTATTTGAAGCCCTCGAAGGTTGGAGGGACTAGCCTAGAGTATTGTTTACTGAAAGATTTTGGTTTTGCAGATATGGGCTGTTCTGATAGAGAATTAGATGGTATAATAAAAGAAGGCTATGAAATTCCAGAACATAAGCGTGTCGTAGGGGATCCACATATTACTCTACAGGAGCTTATTGATAAAGGCCTTTTAAAGAAGGTTATAAGCTTCTAAGCAGTAAAAGAATTCCATATGAAAAAGTTCTTTCATACCTTAATTGGCTTTACGGATTGCCGCTGTATTTTGATATAGGCTCTTTTCCTAACATGCCTGC
>Ga0247608_10003595_pt1 | contig 17992 bp, 13 predicted proteins | sample 176DNAGHGlowgp2_FD_193490 | JGI IMG/M metagenome (GOLD analysis project Ga0247608, IMG submission 193490) | Sheep rumen microbial communities from Palmerston North, Manawatu-Wanganui, New Zealand - 1766 DNA GHGlow gp2 | ecosystem: Host-associated > Mammals > Digestive system > Stomach > Rumen ... | reverse complement strand
GCACGGGTCTGTCACTGACCTATCGCTACAAGTCAAACTTCTCATGGCGTCTGTACTGCGACTACGACTACTCCAAAAAGGAATACACGCTGACAGCCGACCCACTGCGTTTCCTTAAAGTAGGCACGCCCAACCTGAATTCTCTGTTCGAGACACTCGGTGCGCCAATGAACCCCGTTGTCTATAAGAAAGAGAAAAATGTGCACTACTTCACCATCGGTGCTTCGTTTGCAGTTAATTTCTAAAGAATGAAAAGATATTTTATTGTTATTTCACTGATAGTTGCCACACTGCTCACAGCAGCTTGTGGCAACTCACGTAGAGACGAAATTGATGCTCGGAAAGCAGCCCTGAAACACAAGCAGGACTCTACGCTTCAGGCCGCTCAACAGGAGTTGGCCATCGTTGACTCCACCCTAGAGGCGGTCAAAGCAGAATACGAACAAAAGAAAAAAGAAGTAGAGGCTCATAAAGCCGCCCTGAAAGCTACGGAAGAGGAACTCACCGCCCTGACGCTATTGCGTTTGCACCGCGACTCACTGCAGGTTCAATGGAATGTCTTAGGCGCAAAAATCAAATATATCCGTCAGAAGCAGAAGGATACAGACTAGTGTCTTTAACTCCTTTTAACTTCTTTAACTACTTTAACTCCCTAAAATGTAGTACCTTTGCACCCGAATTATGGATAGATTTGAAAAGACAAACGCAGAATTTGAGGCCGCCATCGCCGAATGCCGTGACATGTTCTCCAAGAAGTTGCACGACTACAAGGCGTCGTGGCGCATTTTGCGTCCATCATCACTCACCGACCAACTGTTTATCAAGGCTAAGCGTATCCGCTCGCTGGAAATCAAACAGGAGTCACTGGTTGGTGAAGGTATCAGACCTGAGTTCGTGGCACTGATCAATTATGGCATCGTAGGGTTGATACAACTGGAGAAAGGTTTTGCCGATACGGTGGATATGGACAATGAGGCCGCCATGGCTCTCTATGACCACTATGCCCACGAGGCTCTGGAACTGATGAAGCGCAAGAACCACGACTATGACGAGGCGTGGCGCGGCATGCGTGTAAGCAGCTACACAGACCTGATACTCACCAAGATAGAGCGTATCAAGGAGATAGAAAACCACAGCGGAAAGACACTCGTCAGCGAGGGTATTGACGCTAATTACATGGATATCATCAACTATGCAGTCTTCGGACTGATTAAGTTGGGAGAATGAAGAAAACGATAGTTAACCTGTGTCGCCTGTTGCTGGCAGTGGTCTTTATCCTTTCTGGATTCGTCAAGGCCGTGGATCCGCTGGGCACGCTATACAAGATGCAGGACTATCTCTTGGCCATGAATCTGGGCGGCTGGCTGCCCGACATGGCGTTGTTGGCTTTCGCCGTAGGACTGTCGGCATTGGAGTTCTGTCTGGGAATCTTCTTGCTGTTTGCCATCAGGCGCAGGCTTACATCCAGGGCAATAGTGATTGTTCTGGCTATCATGACACCACTGACACTATGGCTGGCACTGACCGACCCCATCAGCGACTGCGGATGCTTTGGCGATGCGCTGGTATTGACCAACTGGCAGACGTTCTGGAAGAATATCATCCTGCTGACCGCCGCACTCGTCGTTGCAAAATGGCCCTTCGGAATGTTTCGCTTTATCAGTAAGGCCAACCAATGGATAGTCATCAACTATTCAGTACTGTTTATCCTGATTATATCTGGATGGAGTTTGTACGACAGACCGCAGTTTGACTTCCGCCCCTATCACGAGGCAGTAGATCTGCGCGAGGGATGGAACCTGATGATGGATGGCAATGAGTCGCCCTATGCCGACTTCTTCATAGAAAGGGTCGACGACGGGGAGGATATCACGGAGCAGGTGCTCAACAACGAGGGGTACACCTTCCTACTGATAGCACCTTGGTTGGAGAAAGCTGATGACTCGCAACTGGATCTGATAAACCAGATTTACGAGTATGCACAGGACAATGACTACCTGTTCTATTGTCTGACAGCCAGCGGGGAATCGGGCATCAGTCGTTGGCGCGACATCACAGGTGCCGACTATCCTTTCTGTCAGACCGACGGGACAACGCTGAAAACGATTATCAGGAGTAACCCTGGATTGGTGCTGCTGAAAGACGGCAAAGTGATTCGCAAATGGAGCCACAACAGGATGCCGGATGAATATGACTTGACACTGCCTCTTGAGGAACTGGAGTTAGGACAAGCACCCGACAACACAATGGCACGCCATATCGCTGAGGTATTGCTTTGGTTTGTACTGCCACTGGCACTGCTCACCATCACAGACCGACTGTGGATGTGGTCAAAATGGATAAGGAAACGACACAATAGTAATCCTATTAATAAAAAAGAAGTAAAAATGAGAAAGAAAATTGTAGCAGGAAACTGGAAGATGAACATGAATCTCCAGGATGGTATCGCTCTTGCAAAGGAGCTGAACGAGACTCTGAAGGCTGAGAAGCCCAACTGTGGTGTAGTAATCTGCACACCATTCATCCACCTCGCATCTATCGCACAGTTCCTCGATCAGGACATCATCGGTCTGGGTGCTGAGAACTGCGCTGACAAGGAGAAGGGTGCTTTCACTGGTGAGGTTAGCGCCGAGATGGTAAAGAGCACTGGTGCTCAGTACGTTATCCTGGGTCACTCAGAGCGTCGTGAGTACTACAAGGAGACTCCCGAGATCCTGAAGGAGAAGGTGCTGCTGGCTCAGAAGAACGATCTGAAGGTTATCTTCTGTATCGGTGAGAGTCTGGAGGAGCGCGAGGCTGGCAAGCAGAACGAAGTTGTTAAGGCCGAGCTCGAGGGTTCTGTATTCAACCTCGCTGAGGAGGATTTCCGCAAGATCGTTATCGCCTACGAGCCAATCTGGGCTATCGGTACTGGTAAGACCGCTACCGCTGAGCAGGCTGAGGAGATCCACGCTTACATCCGTTCAATCATCGCTGAGAAGTATGGTCAGGCTGTTGCCGACGATACCACTATCCTCTATGGTGGTTCTTGCAAGGCAAGCAACGCTCCTGAGCTGTTTGCTAAGCCCGACATCGACGGTGGTCTGATTGGTGGTGCTTCTCTGAAGGCTGCTGATTTCAAGGGTATCATCGATGCCTTCAAGTAAAGAATAAAACAAGGTGAAAAAGTAAAAGAGTAGAAAGAGTAATGATTATGCGTATGAAAACAGGGCTATTGCAACCTATTATTAAAAAGGTATTAGTCATTTTACCTTTTTACCTTTTTACTTTTTTACCTTTAACCGCACAAACCTTTACCCAGCGCATACAAAAAAACAGTGCAGGTGAAGGTACAATAACCATTCATCAGGATACAGCCATCGATGAACTGGTCAACGGTCCGGTTCCTACCCCAAAGCCTATATCGGCCCCCAAGAAGATGACACCTACACCTGTCAAAACTGCCGTAAAGGCAAAAGAAACGACTGTCGCTCCGGTTAAAGAAGCCATGGTGAGTCAAAGTCAGCAAAATCAGCAGGAGGCCGACACCACACTGATAACACCCAAGCGCGTATTCAAGACCGTCGGATACAGAGTACAGGTCATGGCAGGAGGTAACACACGTCGGGACAGACAAAGAGCAGAACAGGCCGGACGTTCACTCAGAACACTCTTCCCTGGAGAAGAGGTATATGTTCACTTCTATTCTCCACGATGGATTTGCCGATTAGGCAACTACCGCACTTATGAGGAAGCCCACGAGAAAATGCTGGAAGTACGTAAGTTGGGCTACGACGCAGCTACCGTCGTCAAAGGAAAAATTACCGTCACAGAATCCATAAAATGACATTAGAACCAGAATACAGAGAAGGCCTCGACGAATTGGCCGTACATTATAAACGAATACTGGAACTTCTTGGAGAAGATCCAGACCGTGAAGGACTGCAGAAAACACCCATGCGAGTGGCAAAAGCAATGCAGGTACTGACACGTGGCTACGAAATGGATGCACACAAAGTGCTCACTGATGCACTTTTCAAGGAAGACTATAATCACATGGTCATTGTCAAGGACATTGACTTTTTCTCGCTCTGCGAGCACCACATGTTGCCTATGTATGGAAAGGTACATGTGGCTTATATCCCCAATGGCTATATCACTGGCCTCTCAAAGATTGCCCGCGTGGTTGATATCTACAGCCACCGCCTGCAAGTTCAGGAACGCATGACGATGCAGATTCGTCAGTGTATCCAAGAAACACTCCACCCTCTCGGCGTTATGGTTGTTGTCGAAGCCAAACATATGTGTATGCAGATGCGAGGCATCGAGAAGCAGAACAGTATCACTACTACCAGTGAGTTCAGTGGTGCTTTCGAACAAGCCAAGACCCGTCAGGAATTCATGAATCTTATTCACCATAACAACGCTTTATAGTTATTTGATTATGTATCAGAAAGACCACGGTTCATATCGTAACAAGGAATCACTCCTTGCAGAGTTTCAGCACAGTTGTCTGGGACGAGTTGTCATCTCTGCTGCTATTCTCGCTGTCATTGCTATCATTGCTATTATTACCTGTCCTTCTGAAGAGACAATGTACGAAGAGATGAACGACAACATCCGTCAGTGCATCGAGGAAAAAGACAGTTTAGCAATCGACTGGATTGATGACGCCATCAATAATGTCGGCTATATTTTCACCACAGCCGATACAACAATCAACACTGGGGCGATGAATGACTTTAAAGAGCATAACAACTTGGTTTATCATAACCATCTGTTCTTCTCGACCATGAATCTGTATAACACATTCCAGGTACAGGGTCTTCGTTGCGGCATCGGTATTTTCGGTCTCGTGATACCAACGGTCAATTTCAATGACTTCATACTCAAGACGGGCACGATGCGCAAAGAATATAATCAACAGATAATACGAAACGTCATAGCCGACGATGACTACATGGGGGAAAACCCAGACCTCGGAGGCATATTTGAATATGAGGGGGATTAGATTCTTTCTTCTTATCCACACACTATTACTGGGCATGGCTATCCATGCCCAGCAATCGTTACAAATCTCCGGCGCCATCACTGACGACGAAACCGGAGACTCAATCTCCTTTGCCAGTATTGTTTACAAAGGACACAATATCTCAACGGTAGCCAATGTGTACGGCCAGTACACCATCCCACGCCATGAAGGATGGAATATCACAGTGAGTGCCGTAGGCTATAAATCACGCATCATTCCTATCAACAGCAAGACAAGGCGCAAACTGAATATTGCACTAAAGCCAGCCAAACAGGAACTAGCAGAGGTTACCGTCAAATCTAAGCGCAACAGGTATAGCAGGAAGGATAATCCTGCCGTAGAACTAATGAAACGTGTGGTGGCAGCAAAGAAAAAGACCGATCTCAGCAATAACGACTACTACCATTATAACAAATACGAGAAACTGACGCTGGCACTCAACGATTTAACACCTCAGCAGCTGGAGAGTTCGCTTTTCAAGAAGAAACCATGGCTACTTAATCAGGTAGAGGTCAACCCATACACCAACAAACTGGTATTACCGGTCAGTGTCGATGAGACCGTCTCCCAGAAATTCTACCGCAAATCGCCAAAAGACGAGAAAATCGTCATCCAAGGCCAGACATCAACAGGTATCAACGACTATTTCCAGACAGGAGACATCATCAATACGGTTGTGAAAGATGTGTTCACTAATGTGGACCTCTATCAGGATGACATCCGCATCCTTCAGCGCCCGTTCACCTCGCCTATGTCGGAAAAGGGTATCGGTTTCTACCGTTATTATATAGAGGACACATTGGCCATTGGACAAGACAGTTGTATTCATCTGGCCTTCGTCCCCAACAACATGCAGGATATGGGATTCCGCGGCGACCTGTATGTCTTGAAGGACTCGACGCTACACCTGCGTCGCTGCCAGCTGTCTATCCCCAAACAGAGCAATGTCAACTTTGTGGAAAGTCTGCAGGTGCTACAGGAATACGAGAAGCTTCCTAACGGCCAATGGGTGCTGACAACTGACGATATGATTACAGAACTGCAACTCTTTGACTTTATCAGTGCCGGCGCTATCGTGACGCGTGTCACCCGCTACTCTGAATACGACTTCAGCGAGGTTCCCAACAAGATCTTCCGAGGACAGAAGAAAGAAGTGACAGAGGCTGACGCACAGATGCGCGATAAAACATTCTGGAACCAATACAGACAGGTGGAACTGACACGTAGCGAGAACTCAATGGATAAGTTCATGGAGAATATCGAGAACATGAAAGGTTTCAAATACGTCATCTACGGACTGAAGACAATCGTGGAGAACTCCATGGAGACGGGCGATCCCAACTATCTTGATATCTGCCCCATCAACACGTTGCTGACCAGAAACTATGTGGACGGATGGCGTACACGACTGAGTGCAAAGACCACCGCCAACCTCAACAAGCATTTCTTCTTATCAGGCTACTACGCCCACGGCTGGAGCAGTCATCGCAACTATTACGATGCAGAGATGACCTATTCACTCAATGCAAAGAAATACCTGCCACATGAATTTCCCAGACGCACGATGACTATACAGTTGTCACAGGATATCTGTTCACCCAACGATCGTTTCATGGAGTCCGACAAAGATAATATCTTCGTGGCAATGAAATGGGCTGAGACCAATAAGATGATGTCCTATAATCGCCAGAAGGTCAGTTTTGAGTACGAGACAGACTGGGGACTGAAAGCAATCGTCAGTGGAAAGATGGAAGAGAACGAAGCCTTCGGAGCCATGAATTATCAGACGCTCGACAAGCCTTTCGCACCTGTCAACAGCAAGACGGGCAACGGCGAATATCTGCGTACCACAGAGGCTTCCTTCTACCTGAGGTATGCTCCCGGAGAAACTTATATCAACAATAAATTGCGTCGCCGCGTCATCAATCTTGATGCACCAGTATTCAGCCTCAGCCATACCATAGGCTTCAATGGAATCTTAGGTGGTGATTATAACTTCCACCTTACCGAGGCCCATATCTTCAAACGTTTCTGGCTGAACAGCTGGGGAAAATTTGATGTCGATCTGAAAGGCGGTATCGAATGGGATCAGGTGCCCTACCCTCTGCTCATCATGCCGGCATCCAACGCATCGTATATCATCCAGAAGAACACCTTCAGCCTCATCAATACGATGGAATTTGTCAACGACCGCTATGTATCACTTATGCTGGCATGGGATATGAACGGCAAGATCCTCAACCGCATCCCATTGGCAAAGAAACTCTACTGGCGCGAATACATAGGAGTCAGAATGCTGTGGGGCGATCTGACAGACAAGAATAACCCCGAGAAGAATCCAGGCAATCCCCGTCTGATGTATTTCCCCGAGGGTACCAATATCATGAATCCCAATCGTCCATATATGGAGATGGTCGTTGGAGTACATAATATCTTCAAGTTCTTCCGAGTGGAATATGTGAAACGCCTGACTTACAAGGATCTGCCTTCTGCTCCACACTGGGGCATGCGCTACGGCGTATCACTCACATTCTAATAATCCATCATTTTTGAGAGGAGAGCCTTAAAACAAAAAAAAGACTGAAAGTCATTGACTCTCAGTCTTTTTCATTTTGGTCGGGATTACTGGACTCGAACCAGCGACCTCGCGCCCCCCAGACGTGTGCGCTACCAACTGCGCTAAATCCCGATCCTTGAAGCTTAGCACTGACGTTTCCGTCGAATGCGGGTGCAAAGGTACGGAGTTTTTCTGAGACTACCAAATTTTTCCTTATATTTTTTGCGTTTTTGCAAAAAACTTTAATTATTCAAGTGCTATGACACGAATATTACTTTTATTTTGTATCTTTGCATCAATTATGACAACATATCAAATAACTGGACCCAAGCGATTACAGACAACCGTTAAGTTGCCCGCATCGAAAAGCATATCTAATCGTGCACTCATCATTCATGCGCTGTCAGGAGGTACTATTCTTCCAGAGAACTTGAGTGATTGTGATGACACCGAAGTCATTATACAGGCATTGCAAAACATGCCTGAAGTCATCAACATCAAGGCGGCAGGTACTGCCATGCGTTTCATGACAGCTTTCCTTGCTACTACTGAGCAAGGGGAACATGTCATCACAGGCACAGAGCGCATGCAGCATCGACCCATCAAAATCTTGGTGGATGCCCTTCGCCGTCTGGGAGCCGACATCCGTTACGAAGGTGAAGAGGGTTTCCCGCCACTACGCATCAAAGGACAAACACTGGAAGGTGGCGAACTGGATGTGGCAGGAGACATCAGTTCACAATATATCTCTGCTCTACTGATGATTGGCCCCGTCCTGAAAAAAGGATTGACCCTACGCTTAAACGGAGAAATCATCTCCAGACCCTATATAGACCTCACCCTCTGGACCATGCGCGAATTTGGTGCCGATGCCGAATGGATATCCATGGACACCATCAAGGTGGAACCAAAGCCCTATACCCAGCGTCCCTATTTCATTGAGAGCGACTGGAGTGCAGCCAGCTATTGGTACGAGATGGTTGCCTTGTCTGACGATCCCGAGGCAGAAGTAAAATTGGAGGGACTGATGGATGGTTCCAAACAAGGCGACTCCAGCGTACGTTATATCTTCAGCTTATTGGGAGTGAAGACCATCTTTGCATCGAAGACACCAGGAAAGCCCACAACCGTCACACTCACCAAAAGCGGTCACCACGTGCCACGTCTGGAATATGACTTTGTCAATGTTCCCGACTTGGCCCAGACTTTTGTCTGCGCCTGCTGTGCCATGGGCCTTCCATTCCATTTCACGGGTTTACAGACACTGAAAATCAAGGAGACCGACCGCATTGAGGCATTGAAAACGGAGCTCGCCAAACTGGGTTATCAGATAGAATCCATCAATGGCTGTGAGTTAAAATGGGATGGAAAGTCATCGCCCACCACCCCTCAAACACCCATCGACACCTACGAGGATCATCGCATGGCCTTAGCCTTTGCACCACTCGCATTCAATATGCCCATCAGCATCAACAATCCGCAGGTCGTCACCAAGTCCTACCCGCATTATTGGGACGATTTAAAGGCAGCACAGTTCACCATTCAAGAATAATACATCATGGAGTTCGCGCTGATTTGCATCGGTTCAATAGTGGTATTAGGCATTGTTGCGGCATTAGCATCAATATTCACCAAGGGCGGTACCGACGAACCCGTGGTAGAGGCTCACGACTGTGCCTCGTGTAGCAGTAAGGTATCCGGTGACTGCAAGATTGCCTGTCTGATGGAAGAGAAAAAGAAGCGAGAAGGCAATAAATCAGACATTTAGGAGTTTCTATAATTGATGCGCAGATACTCATACATATCATTTATTGTTGTCGTCAGTATGCTGATGACGGCTTGTTCTGTGCAGAAAAACACGTCCAGGAGTCGTTTCTGGCAATCGTTCACAGCGAAATACAACACCTACTATAATGGTTCGCAAGCCTACATTGACGGTGCAAGGGAAAAAGAGAAAGGCAATAAAGACAATTTCACCGAGCAGCTGCCCCTCTTCACCGTTGGCAACAAGAACAGCCGTACAATAGGAAAAGGTAATTTCGACCGTTCGATAGAGAAGATGGAGAAGACCATCAAGCAGCACTCTATCAAAGCTAAACCCGAATGGAAAAAGACACGCAGGAAGACCGCCAAGGACAAGGAGTGGCTAGGACGCAGAGAGTATAACCCGTTCTTATGGAAGGCATGGCTCATGTTGGGACAAGCCCAATACCAGAAAGGCGAGTTCGAAGAGGCTGCTGCCACCTTCAGCTATATGTCACGCCTCTACTTGACACAGCCTATGGAAAATGCCATCGCCCGTGCCTGGCTGGCCCGCTGCTATACGGAGCTCGACTGGATTTACGATGCCGAGGATGTTATCCGCAACATGAGTCGTGACTCCATCCATTATCGTGCACAAAGCCACTGGGATGATGTCTATGCTGGTTATTATCTGAAGACAGGCGAATTTGAGAAAGCCATCCCCTATCTGCGCAAGACTATCAAACATGAGCATCGTAAGACACAGAAAGCCCGTGAGTGGTATATCATGGGACAGATACAGACTGCCATTGGCAAGCGCGAGGAAGCCTACAAAGCCTACCAGAGGGTAATCCGTCAGAACCCACCCTATGAACTGGAGTTCAATGCCCGTATTGCCCAAACCGAGGTAATGGCTAAGGGCAACTACAAGAAGATGATCAGTCGTCTGAAGCGCATGGCACGCTCGGACAACAATAAAGACTACTTAGATCAGGTGTATTATGCCATCGGCAATATCTACCTGATGCAGAAAGACACCACTCAGGCCATCGCTGCTTACGAGAAAGGCAACACAAAAGCCACACGCAGCGGTATTGAGAAAGGTGTACTGCTGCTTAAACTGGGCGATCTCTATTGGGTACTCGAGAAATACAATGATGCCCAGCGCTGCTATGGCGAGGCTATCGGACTGCTTGACAAAGAGCGCGACGACTATGAGATGCTATCCAAGCGCTCAAAGATTCTTGACGAACTGGTACCGTTTACCGATGCCATTCATCTCCAAGACTCCCTACAGGAACTGGCCAACATGCCCGAAAAAGACCGTTTGGCAGCTATCGACCGTGTCATTGAAGCACTGAAGAAGAAAGAAAAAGAGGAACGTGATAAAGCCCTTGAGGCCGAGGTGGAGCGCGTTCAGCAGAAACAAGGTGCCGTTGGTAATCGTAACCAGCCCACACGTCCCACCCAACAGTCTACAACACCCACCAATGGTCAGTGGTACTTCTACAATCAGATGGCTGTGAACCAAGGTAAACAAACGTTCCAAAAGCAATGGGGCAAGCGTGAGAATGCCGACGACTGGCAGCGCACAAACAAGACCGTTGTTGGTAATCTGAATATGGAGGATACGCCTGAAGTCCCGGATAGTCTGGGCAATCTGGAAAATCCAGACAGTCTGGCTATTGCGGAGAACAACGACAGTCTCTCTGCCGAGGCCGACACGCTGGCTAATGACCCTCACAACCGAGAATACTACCTGGCACAGATTCCCTTTACGGATGAACAGAAAGCCGAGAGCGACCTGATCATCATGGATGGTCTGTATCATGCCGGTGTCATCTTCAAGGATAAGTTAGAGAATTTCGGACTGGCTGAGAAGCAATTGACACGCCTGACCTACCAATACCCCACCTACGAACAGATGGATCAGGCATGGTATCATCTCTTCCTGCTCTATTCCCGCAAGGGACAGACAGACCTTGCCGACAGTTGTCTGGCACGTATGCAGGAGAACTATCCAGAAAGTGAGTTGACTATCCTGCTCAGCGACCCATATTTTGAGGAGAACGCCCGCTTCGGTGAACACATAGAGGACTCCATCTATGCTGCCACCTATGAAGCTTTCAAGGAAGGCAGACACGATATCATCACTGCCAATGCGAAGTTATCAGCCGAACGATTCCCGCTTGGCGAGAACCGTCCGAAGTTCATCTTCATCAATGGTCTCAGTCTGTTGAACCAAGGCGATGCTACAGGTTGTGTAGCAGAACTGAAGACCGTGGTTGAGAAATATCCAAAGAGTGAAGTCTCTGAGATGGCGGGCATGATCATCAAAGGCGTACAGGAAGGTCGCACCCTGAGTGGTGGCACCTTCGACGTCGATGATTTCTGGTCGCGTCGTGACATAACCCTGTCTCAGGATTCCACCTCCACCGACACCCTTTCAGCCGACCGTAACGTGCCGTTCACCTTCTTGCTGGCATTCCAACCTGATTCTGTCAACGAGAACCAGTTGCTCTACGAGATGGCACGTTTCAATTTCTCCAACTTCCTGGTACGCAACTTTGACCTGGAGATAGAGCGTCAGCAAGGCTTTGACCGTATGATGATTCGCGGCTTTATGAATTTCGACGAAGCCCTGCAATATGCCCGTCAGTTGTATCAATCAGATACCATGTCGCGCATGCTACGCCATTGTCGCAGTCTCGTTATCAGCGACCACAACCTGACGCTCATCGGCACTCGCTATAGTTATAAAGACTACGATGAATTCTACCAGCGCACGTTCCTGCCTCTGCAGATCAGTAATGAGGAACTGCTCAATATTCCTCCTGATTTACAGATAGCCGACCCCGAGGATGCAGAACCCGAGGAAGAGGTAGAGGAGGAAGAAGAGGCAGACGATACAGATGATTTCGACCTTTGGTAAACACTAAAAACGACAGTAAGATATGACTAACGGACATCTACTATGGGTTGACGATGAGGTAGAGCTGCTCAAGGCTCACATCATCTTTCTCGAGAACAAAGGCTACGAGGTGACCACCGTATCCAATGGTACGGATGCCATAGACCTCTGTCAACAGAGTTCCTTTGACCTGGTATTGCTTGATGAGCAGATGCCTGGTCTCAGTGGTCTGGAGGCCCTGCAGCGTATCAAACAGATATCACCCGCTACACCTGTCGTCATGGTGACCAAGAGTGAAGAGGAGAATATCATGGAACAGGCTATCGGTCAGAAAATTGCCGACTACCTCATCAAGCCTGTCAACCCTAACCAAATCCTTCTTGTCCTGAAAAAGAATATCCACCGTCGTGAGATCGAGACAGAGGTGACACAGAGTCAGTATCAGCAGCAGTTCCAACAGATTGCCATGCAGATCATGGACTGTCGCACCTGGCAGGACTGGGTGAAAGTCTATAAGCAGTTGGTCCATTGGGAGTTGCAACTCTCAAGTACCGACTCACAGATGACCGATATGCTGGCCATGCAGAAAGAAGAGGCCAATCTGGGATTTGCGAAATATATTAAGAAAAACTATCTGGACTGGATAAAAAAACCGCAGGAGGCTCCTCTCCTCTCCCCCCGTATTTTCAAGGAGCGGGTTTTCCCGTTTTTAGATAAGCAAGAAAAAGTTTTCCTCGTCGTGATGGATAACTTCCGCTACGACCAGTGGCGCATGTTGTCACAGGAGATTGGCGACCAGTTTGATATCGATGAAGACCTCTATTGCAGCATTCTGCCCACCGCTACGCAGTATGCCCGTAATGCCATCTTCAGCGGACTCATGCCCAATAAGATTGCGGAGATGTTCCCCGACTTATGGGTTGACGAAGATGAAGAGGAGGGAAAGAACCTCAACGAGGGACCACTTATCCAGACCCAGCTGGAGCGTTACCGCCGTCACAACACGTTCTCGTATCATAAGATTAATACATCCTCCGAGGCTGATAGATTCATTCAGCAACTGAAGACGCTGGAGCGCAACGACCTCAATGTCGTCGTATTTAATTTCATCGACATGCTCAGTCATGCTCGCACAGAGTCGAGGATGGTGCGCGAACTCGCCAATAGCGAGTCGGCCTATCGCAGCATCACGCTCTCATGGTTCCGCCATTCCGTCATTGCCGATTTCTTCCGCCAGCTGTCACAGACAGGCTATAAAGTTATCGTCACCACGGATCATGGCTCTATCCGTTGCACCAAACCCGTAAAGATTGTAGGCGACCGCAATACGAATACCAATCTGCGCTATAAACTGGGCAAGAATCTGGGCTACGATGCCAAGGATCTCTTTGTCATCAAGAATCCCAATGAGGCATTGTTGCCACAGCCTAATCTGTCGACAACTTATGTCTTTGCTACTGGCGATTCGTTCTTCGCCTACCCTAACAACTACAACTATTACGTATCCTATTATAAGGATACCTTCCAGCATGGAGGCATCTCTATGGAAGAGATGATTATCCCGCTGATCACTATGACAGGAAAGAAAAGGTAAGAGGAAAGGTGAAAAAGTAAAAAGGTAAAAAAGTAAAAAGTAAAACAAATGGAAATAAAGATTCAGAACATAGACACTATCCGCGAGTCTGCTCGTGAGTTTATTCAAAATATTGGCGACAGCAAGGTGTTTGCCTTCTACGGTAAGATGGGCGCAGGAAAAACCACCTTCGTCAAGGCTATCTGTGAGGAACTGGGGGTAGAAGATGTCATTACATCGCCCACCTTTGCCATTGTCAATGAATATGAAGCAAATAATCAGAGCATCTTCCACTTCGATTTCTACCGCATCAAGCGCCTTGAGGAAGTCTATGACATGGGCTATGAGGATTATTTCTATAGCGGCGCCCTCTGTTTCATCGAGTGGCCCGAACTCATAGACGACCTATTGCCCGAAGATGCCGTGAAGGTGACCATCACGGAAAATGCTGATGGCACCCGCACCGTGGCATTTTGAATAAAAGAAAACATTACTACATCCAACTACAATGAAAAGACTACTGACATTATCACTAAGCATCCTAACTGCCCTTACAACATTCGCAGCACAGGAGAACACTGGCATAACCTCTACAGAAAGTACTGTGCTCGGCGATTTTGTCTCCGAGGAAACCATGAAGTCTGACCTCCTTCAGATGCTTGCCAACTTCGCCACCTATCTGAAGAACGACTTTCAGGACTGTGTAGCTCCTAACAGTCAAAATGAGGTCTGCGGCTGCTTCAAGGGCGAGAACACCATGGCCAACGATGAGCGTGGTGTACGTCCCAACGCCGATCTCTCAATGATCTGCGCCTTCCTTGTCAAATATGGTAAAGGCAAGGTAACCCTTCCAGCTAATGTTACATGGGATGATATTGAAACCATGGCCATGAAGAGTCTAGTCTTTGCCTATTCCACACATAAGGCCAACAAGTTAAAGGTCTGCAGTGGTAATAACTACTGGGGATCAACATCTACCAGTGACGCCGTCTGGGAGAGTTCGCTATGGGCCATGTCAGTAGCCTACAGCGCATTCTTCCAGTGGGATAAGTTGAGTGATACCCAGAAGAATTATATCTACAAACTTCTGAAGGCCGAGTGTAATTACGAGCTGTATCGCAGTATCCCCACCGGCTATGCAGGCGATACCAAGGCCGAAGAAAACGGATGGGAGGCCGATATCCTGGCTGCCACATTGGGACTCTTCCCCAACGATGCCCTGGCTCCAAAGTGGTTTGCCCGTCTGCGTGAGTTTGCTATCAACAGCTACTCTCAGAAAGATGACGCCACAGACAATACCATCATCGACCCCGAATACGACAACAAGACCGTGAAGGACCTCTATAAAGGACAGAACCTCTACGATGACTTCACATTGCAGAACCACAACTACTTCCACACCTCCTATCAGAATGTGGTTATTCAGGAACTTGGCGAAGCTGCTCTGGCACTAAAACTGTTTCAACAGGGACTTTACGGTGAAGAGAAATGGAAGACCAATGCCTTGATGCACAATAATGATAAGGTGATGCAAGAGGTACTCTACTGGCTGGCACTGGCCGATGGTGAACTGGCGATGCCTAATGGTAATGACTGGAGCCTGTTCCTCTATGACCAGATTACCTCCTACTCTACCAATGCTTGTTTCCTGCGCGATCCGCACGCTCTGATGCTCGAGAATCTGGCCTATAAGATGATTAAGCATCGCCAGCAGACCACTACAGATGGTTCATGGCTCCTGCGTGCCGATGTGGGAGCTCGTCGTATGGGCGTAGAGGCTCATCGCGTGATGATGACCTGGCTGATGCATGAGGTGCTCTCCACAGCTAACCTCACACCCACAACCTGGGACAATTTCAATCACCTGTACGAGTGTGCGAAGGTTTTCCCTTCACAGAACATCGTCCGTGCTGCCAGCGACTCCCGCTTCACCTGTTTCTCGTGGAGCACAGGTCTGAACAGCTACACCGGCTATATCAGTCCCACCACAACTACCAGCGCATCTCCACTGGGTACTCAGGGCTCTCCATCGGCCTCAAACCTTATCGTCCCCTTCCGTGCCAACAACACAGGCAACTTCCTTGGCTGGTACGAAGTACAGGGTAAGGGTACAAATGCCACACCAGTGGTTAGCGGTATCTACGACCTGCGTGGCAACAGTTACGTGATGAACGGAGAACTGAACACCAACGACGGCACGCTCAACAACCGATTCTCAATCTATTCTACCCCTGGTAACGCTGTTATCTATATAGATTATGTACGCGCGAACCAGAATGCCACCATCACGGCAGAGAAAGGCGGACTCATGGCGATCAGCGTGGATGAAATGACAAAGACGAAACGCACGTTCTACACCTCGTCAGGCGACCGCGAGCTGAATGGCGCTACATTTACCAAGATGAACGGCAATTGGATCAATATCGACAATGCCTTCGGTATCATCACACCTGACTATAGGCAGTTTGCTTTTGGCGAAAGGGCAAATAACAACTCGGTGATGACTGCTAAACTCTATGCGCTCTATAGCGACCAGAGTCATTCTGTGAAAGCTGGCGAGACTGTAGCCAGACGGGCTGTGACCTACTATAGTAATACGGATGCCGCCACGACAGGAGAGATGGCAGACAAGATTGTCCAGTTTAAAACACCAGAGGGGTGGAATGGCGTCATTACCTTCGATCCAGACCAGACAGGCTATCTGCTACTCAGCAACTTTGCCAGCGACCAGAAATGTCAGATTGTAGATTTGATTTCACTACAAGGCAGCCCAGTATTCAGCGTTCGTACGCAGATTAGCGCTACAGGTTCTACGGCTACGTTCCTGGCTGAGGAGAACCACTCTGTCATCAATGTGCTACGTTTCTTCATAGAAGGCAAAGGCTTAGAGGCTGTACAGGATAAGGATGACGATTCTGTTATCTATCTGCTCAACCAGATAAAAGGACAGAACCCCGTCACCGTGAAAGCTTTTGATAATGGAAAGCATCTGTCAGAGCAAATCATGCTTAGCACCAAGGTGCTGAAGATTTCAATCCATGGAGGCGAGCTTCTGGTCGAGGAAGCAGCCGGGTTTCCCGAAACAACTGCCGAAAAACTCACACAAGGCTACAAGGAAATAACCAACGAGACACTGGTCAATGCCTCGTTCGAAGAGGATGAGACCTACGGTAAGGCCGACGGTAAGGCCACTTGCGATGCAGGCACCTTTGATCCTTGCTATACTAATACGGTGGCAGCAGCCAACTCAAAATGGCAAAACATCCTGCCTGTAAAAGGATGGACGGCAGGCAGCGCACTCAGTGGCGGCTCCAATTTCTGCCGTATGTACTCCATGCCCTATAGCATGACGCAATATTGCGTCAGTCCGAAATCAGTAGGTAACTATACAGCCCGCTGTTCTCGTCCTGTTTCTGATGAGACTTGCGGCAATCGCGTACTAACGGTTCTGAACTCCTGGGATTCTGGTTCTAATGCCATCACGCAAAAAGTTACCCTACCAGCAGGTCAATACCGTCTGTTATTAGACGCCCGCATGGAATGTCCTAACCTGACATCAAACAATGGGAAGGTCGTCACTACCAGTGGCAACAACACCTGCACATCGCTCACCGGCATGAAGATTGGTACGAAAACCGATTACCGCTACCCCACCGAGAACAACAGTTGGCAACAGCTCTGCTACGACTTCGAACTAGATAGCGAACAGTCTGTCACCTTCTCATTGGGTTTCAAAACGTCGGCCAGTGCCGGTGCTGCCAACAACACCCTGCTCTATCTCGACAACCTGCGCCTGCTGCTCAAAGAAGGAGATACCACAGGGATTCATAACATCAAAGAATCCAAGACTTCAACAGCTTATGATCTTCAGGGCCGTCGCATCCAAAACATAGATGCATTTCATGGCATCTACATCATGCACGGGAAGAAAGTCTTCACAAATTAAACAAAATCCTGACTATACACACCATCCACCCCATAAACACCAAAGAAAAACACATATTCTCTTATTTTTCCCTTCAAGTACGGTAAAATAAGGGCTATGACGCATGCATTTTAGTATGTGAGACATAAAAAGAAACATATGTAACGTAACAAAAAGCGGCATAAACAAATATCCCGTATATTTGCACCCGAAAGCCAAAAGGCCAAAAAATCTTTTTTAGACCAATGTAATTATTAACCATATTATTAACT
>Ga0247608_10003594_pt1 | contig 17993 bp, 9 predicted proteins | sample 176DNAGHGlowgp2_FD_193490 | JGI IMG/M metagenome (GOLD analysis project Ga0247608, IMG submission 193490) | Sheep rumen microbial communities from Palmerston North, Manawatu-Wanganui, New Zealand - 1766 DNA GHGlow gp2 | ecosystem: Host-associated > Mammals > Digestive system > Stomach > Rumen ... | reverse complement strand
CGGAGCGGGTAAGGTGTCCTTCATCCGGGCCGCCTTCTCAGAATCCGGAACAGAATTCTTTGTCATCTCCTCTTCCGCAGCCTTTAGTGCTTCCTCAGATGCCTGATCCTTTTTTTCCTGCTCTTTTCTTTCCTGCTCTTTCTCATCCGGTCCTGTGATTATACGGTTCTCATTTTTTTCTTCACGGATCTCGCTCTTTTCTTCACGGATCTCGCTCTTTTCTTCACGGATCTCGTTCTTTTCTTCACGGATCTCGTTCTTTTCTTCACGGATCTCGTTCTTTTCTTCACGGATCTCGTTCTTTTCTTCACGAATCTCGTTTTTTTCTTCCGTTATGCCCTTCTCGATATTATCGATCTTTGCCAGATCTGCAACCTGTTTCCGGAATAATACCGTGTCAAGTTGATCGCGAAGATCCTTTACCTTGTATTTTTCAAGCAGCTTATCCCCAAGGTTGTCAAAGAGGAAGGCTCCGATGGTACCGATGGTGATGTTCTTTGTCGCATCCTTGAATCCGGGCATCTCTTCTATAAGCCGCGGAATGGTTTTCTCAGCCTCCGGTGCAGGCAAGCTTCCCTTCTCAAAGAAAGCATTGACCCGTTCGGTGAAAATATCCTTCAGGAGATCATATGCTTCGTTTTTATGGGAAGCTACATGATCCTCACCTTTGCTGATCATGATCGTCAGATTTCTTACTGCTTCCTTCGCTTTTCCGATAAGGATCCTGCCTGAGGGAGAGGCCCCATTCTCCAATTCCTCCATGGTATCTAACACAGCATTTTTCAGCGTTTTCAATGCCTTATTTGAAAGAACCCCATATCGGTAATCTGCAGAGGCTGTATTCGCGTTGGGATGCTTCGTATGATACGTATCCACGCGCCTCTGATCACGGTCGGCCATAGCCTCCTTCATATTCAGCTTTCGTTCTTTGATGCGGGCCGGATAGGTGATCAGATCCGAATTCACCTTTGCCAGGAAGCCTACACGTTTAATGGCAAGATAAACATGCTTTGCCACTCCTTCAGAAGGCATTGTCTGCCGGGAAGTATATCCATCCGACAGTTTCGTGATATCCTTGGCGTAGAGTTCGTATTGCACCATATCCGTGATGGAAATGGGGTCCTTTTGCTTGCTCAGATTCTTCGCATAGTTCACAAAGTTCTTTACAACCTTCTTCAGCTCCGTGATGACCGGCTTCTCAGCCTTCGGGAGAGACTTGTCGTTCATCATTTTGGCATTCATCAGCTTATTGAGGGACTCAAGCTGCTGTACATTATCCTTCAGGCTTTCCCTGTCATAACCATTAAACTGATAATAGCCACGGACTACCCTGACCGCGAGATCATCCGCCATAGGCTCCAATTCCTTGAGGCCCTTTTCCAGGTTTGTTTGATTCCTGTCATTAACAGGCTTCGATACATTATCCAGTTTTACATTTGTAAATGTCTGAAGTCCTCCCTTTGTCTCCCGATCTGATGCATGGAGCAGGTCTTCATACTTATTCCCCTCCGATGTCATCAGGTCTTTATAAAGCTTCGTCTTTCGGATCTCCGGCAGATAAAGACTTTTCAGTTTCTGAATGCCTTCATCCGTAGACATCATTACTTCGATATCTGTCACATGATTCTCACGACAGATCCTCGCCTTCGCCAAGTTAAGCCCACCCAATTCAGAGCTTACATCATAATGGGTATCCGGATCGTATTCTTCATCCAGCCCATATTTATCAAGCATCCGTTTATCAAATCTATCAGCAACCTTCTCATTTTCCTTATCTGAATGCATAAAGGAACTCACGAGATACTGATCAAAAAGCAGATCCTCGATCTCCGCGGCTCGCTGGGAGCTGCCGGCAGGTTTTGGCTGTGTAAGGATATCATACTTTTTCTCGTAGATCCGATGCATGGCCTGCATATTCTGTTTTCTCGTGGCACCAAGAAGCCTACGGATCTCGGACTGCGGACCTTCCGCATAGAAGGGGGGCTTACCGACCATCTCCGTGCCCAACTGGATCATCGCCTTCTGAACGGAGCTTGCATTGACTTCGATCAAAGTCGTACTGGTGGGCAGTCCTAATTCCATCACCCCATCGAAAGCAAAATCAACAAAGGTCTGGATCATTTCCTTTGCTTTTTCCGGATGACCGTTCTTATACTCCTCAATGGCCTTAAGGGCATCCTGTCGTCCTTCTAACAAAGCAAGGGAAAAGTTTCCCTGACGACTGACATCCGGATTCTTCTGGAGGATATTATCAATGACGAAATTCCGGTTAAATGCCAGATAGGTTGAAGTCCCGCCGGCAAAGCTGGATGTAGTCATGGGATCTTCCAGCCGGTCCTTTTGCATGATGGATCCGATAACGATAGCGGTTATGGTGTCTTCATCCAATCCAGCGGGAATCTCCTCGATCTGAAGGGCATTGTATTCCTTATGAAGTCGTATGGACGGATGCAGATCCGGCTTTGATCCTAAATACCGGCGGAAGAGCCGGATGGGATCCTCGTGGGATGCTTTCCTCTGTTCAGCGCTTTTCCGATACTTATCTCTTTCAGCTTGTTCGTTTCGCTCCTTCAATACTTCTTTAAGCCGGTCAGAAACTGCCTTTGTTTCCAGAGTCTGTTCATTTTTAAACATCTCGATCAGCCGGGCATCACTGTAGTCCTTGATCAGCTGATCTCCACCTCCATGGAAAGCGATCCGTCCAACATCATTCCAGGTAAGCTTCCCGGTAAGAGACTTATACTCGGGCATTTTCTCTACGATGCTGGTGGTATACCGCTCGGCGAAATGGATCTGTTCCTTTGTAATCAATACACTTGCTTTCGCAAGAACGCGTTCAGCCAGGATATCCCGAAGATATCCGATAGCTTCCTGCTTCGTTTCATTTTCCAGCGGACGGCCCGACTTGAGCAGCATAGCCAGATTCTCCGTAGCACTCTCTGCCTTAGACAGAAGCTCCTTTCTTCCCCGGTGAGCTCCTTTACGATCCTCCGCAAAATCCTCCTTACGGAATTGAAGCATGCTATCTATAGCTTCTGGCGTGGGCTTGTCGTAGGTTCCTTCGTTTGCACTGAAGATCTGCTGGCGATTTCTTCTGTTTTCCGGTTCCATGATCCCGGACTTGCTCCATTTCAGATTTCGGGAAAGCCGGCGGAGATTCATAATGAGAGGTTCCGTTTCCTTTGCCGGTGACTCTCCTTTTTCTTTGAAGAAAGCATCAATACTCTGCTGGACTCTGTCGATGGTACCCATATAGATCGTTCTGTTTTCCTCAGATACCTTCTGGGCCTTCATCATGGATCTGGTCTGTTCCTTCAGGTTCACCATCTCCTTACGGATCTCCTGAATATGCTCATCTTCGGGCAGAAGCTCTGCATTTCTCTCAAATTCATCCGAAATAAGCTCGACCTGATGGTGGTATCTTGTCAGATTTTTTTCATCATAGGCGTCCACACGGAAGCTCCGGCGAGCCATATCATCCAGAATATTTCCGATGGTGACAGACACCTCGTCATTGGCCGTATTAAAGGCTTCCTGCGTCATGGCATTATAACGTTCAGCTTCGTTGTTGGTCCTTACCTCTGAAAAAGACTTGAACCCCCTCCTTGCAGTGTTATCCAGTTCCATCAGCTTATCCTGAAGCTCGGCTCCTTCCGCAGCTACCAGATCTTTAAACGTATTTGTTGCCTTAATGGAATCCATATACAGTTTTCGAAGGGTTTCGATCCCCTCAGGCTGTGAAAGAAGCACCGCCCGGTCTGTAGTCCGGTACGCATTCAGATTGTCCTCCACAGCGCCCCGGGTGGCCACGATATTCTGGGGCGTCCGGAACAGATCCGTATATTCCCTGCAGGAGGGATCTATACCATACTTGTCAAGCATTCCCTGAATGGTGGTTTCTTCAGCGACATAATTATCCTTCCCGTCATTGGAAAGTATTCCGATCAGGTATTCCTTGAACATAACCTCGGCAACGGCTTCTTCTCTTTCGACACTGCCGGCAGCCGGAGGCTCTTTCATGAGCTTTGCCTTGTCCGTATAGAGCTCTTCTCTTGCTTTCGCCTGATTGGCTAAGGCCATGATCTTCATCCGGTCAAATTCGGACACTTCGATATGGTTCTTAAAGGGCTCTGTGGAAATGAGCTCCGCAGCCATCCGGATGGGCACCTTTGCGCCCTCATATTCCCGGATCTCCAACATGTCGCTGGAGGTATAGCTCTGTACAGTAACCAGATTTCTTACCACAAAGCCAATAAAATTGTTCAGATACTCATAGACCCTGGAATCGTCCTTCCCCTCGGCCATATCATTTACAGCCTGACGGGCATCCTGCCTGGCCATTAACATGACGTCCGGGAACTCGCCCATACGTTTATCGTTCCCGGGGATGTTCTCTATATAGAACAACTGATTAAAGCCTATATAAGTATCACTGTCCAGCGGAAAGCTGGAGCTGGTCATATTTCTGTCCAGTCTGGAGGGATCCATCATGGACCCGAGGGTAACCGCTGAAACAAAGATGTCATTCATCCCCTCAGGGATCGGGATAGGGATGACATTGTAATCTACCCAACCCTGCATTCCGGAGGGAAGCTTTCCGGAGGAACCATAAATGTCCAGAATCGTCTTATATGGACTTTTGGCCATTTCCACCATCCCGTCGAGACGATTCAGATAATCTTTTCGTTTCTGCTCCTTACGTTCTTCGGGAGAGGGATGCGGACGACTTTCCTTTATCGTGTTATTATTCGGCTGATCTTTTTCTTTCTTCGGCATCTAAGTATCCTCCTTTTGGGATCATATAAGTTTCATCCATGAACCTGCAAAAAGTCATTCGGTTTCATTATAGCAAAAAATGTCTTTCTCCGCATCTTATTAAAATGTGGGAGCTGCAGTATTTCTTCTCTGCTGTTTGGGCTGGATACTGATCTTCAGTTTCTGCAAGTTTTCCCTTTTCAGGGCGAAATTCTTAACAATACTCTCCTTCACTGCAGGATCTGTTTGAAGTTGGTCGATCCTGAGAACCGCCTTCTCGGGCGATACATGATCAAAATATTTTCCGTTCTTCAGAAATTCGAGAGCGTTCATCTGCAGGAGCCTTTTTTCCACAGGATTCATGGTGATGGCTTCTGCGACATATCGGTTTTTCGGATCTGTCAGGATATCCTCGGTCAGAAGGTCGGCAACCTCCTTGTAAAGCTTATCTTTATTGGGCTGAAGGGCATGGACCGTGTCCACCTGATAACTGAAACCAGCCTTCTTCACATGCTTTTGAACCACAAAAACAGATGATTTCTGATATCCCTCATTTTTCTTCTCTTCCACGATCTCCTTCACCATAAGATCTGTTCGTGCCTGAAGGTCCTCCCACTTGCTGAAGCCTATTTTCGGATTCTGTTTCATACAGCGGATGAAGTTCGGGTTCTTGGCCAGAGCTTCATATTCTTTTTTTAATGCAGAAGCACTGAAACCTTCAATGAAGGTATTTGCTTCCGCAGGAGTGATCCCGGGACGATGGAGTTCATCCATTTTCTTCTTGCAAAGATAATACTTTGCCAGATCCGTCATGGACATCTTCGGCTTCAGCGTCATATAGGAGTCGATCCCTTTATTGGGATTGAAATTCTCCGCAAAGGTCCTGGTTTGCTTATGAAGGATTTTTCTGAATCGGATCTGTGCATCCGAAACCATCTTCATTTCATGGAAATCCGGTTTATTTTTCCAATTTGGCATATCCTCCAGGTCATCCTCATGCTCTTTCTCCAAAGCAAGGGCCTTCTCCTTTACCTGCGCCAGAGGAAGGTTCATGTAATTCTCCCCGGCTTCGTTATACACCATTGAAACTTCACGTCTTAACTGACGGTATACATTCATGATCTGCGGAAGATTCGACTTCAGTACATTTGCACCCAGTATACGGCGGGCTTCGATCGGATCATTGGAGTTACCGGCTGATTTTAAGTAATCCTCCGTCTTTTTGGACAGGAGCAGAAGGGATCTTTCAATCTCCGCAGGCGTTTCCTTCCGGTCGGCGATCTTATTCAGCGTATTCTGCAGTGCCTTTGCCATCCGCTGGTATTCCGGAGATCCCTCAGGCGTACCTTCCCGGTCATTGAAATTATTTTCAGTAAAGGACTGGGTCATCTGGAGGTGCTTCTTGATCTTGTTCATCCGGTTATGGAGTTCCTTCATACCATTCTGGTACGTAAGGTAGCCGTTATAGAAATCCATGGAACGGTTTAATCCGGGATTCTCCGGGCTGTCAAATGTATATTTCAAAAGTGCCATAACTCCGTCTCCTTTCTGAGCATCAGGTTCTATTTCAGATTCTGTACATATCCTAAAACTTCCACCTTTACAAATTCTTTACAGGAAAAGGGATGTTGATTAATCTTATTACACTGATCATTTTACTACAGTATACCCCCGGAAAGATAACAAAAGCGCAACAAAAGTGTATGCTCATGATATTATTATCGTGAGCATACACCATTTTCTTAAAAACTATAAATCCGGAAGTTTTCTGTATCCGTATAAGATATTTACCGCGGGATCCACTGATTATGCGCCTGACAGTTGTCATTATAGTAAACTCTCTTATCATTTACCATGATCAGGATTTCCGGGGTTCTGCATCCGCCGGTGATCACGATTTTTATTTTTTCCGCAACTGTATTTGCGTTATTCCAAAACACCTGGCTGTACGGCCAGTCTGTTCCCATAGCCACATCAAAGCTGTATCCGAATATGATATAGGTTGCCGGGAGGGTGATGTGCTTATCACTGCAGTAGGCAACATTATCACGATGAGATATGCACTCCCAAGGGCTTAACTGATATGTCCCATCCTCATTTACGCCCACAATCTTTCTTGCGTATAATATGGATTTTTGGGCTACATACAATCCTCTATGAGAAAAATCGATATTTATCTGTCTGGTTTGTAATTCCTCATAGTGCTTTACTGCTTCATCATAGGTTCTGCGTGGCTTATGAAGCCCGCCGGATGCTGCAAATGTATTGAGCGGAAAAGCAAGCACCAGGCAAATCGTGATGAGTGTGATAACCTTTTTCAAAATCTTATTCATATTCTTCTTCATAGTTTTTTCCTCCTTATCTTTTTTGATGATCTCGGGTTGTTTCCCTGTTCTGATCACACTATAACACATGGCCTCTTACAAACCTCTTACAGCTTTCCGACTTTACTGAAAAAAAATAAGAATAGAGTAAAACCCTACAAATGGTGATCCTAAGCCTTGTATCGATCATATGAAAAAATCCGCCCAATAATACTGGCTCATGTATTCATTCTCGTAAGAATTCACCGCCCCGGCATCCAGCTCCTTAAACCGGTAGTAATCGCAGTCCAGAAGGTCAGGATTCACCGCAAGTGAATTAAAGCTCTTCACGATGGTTGCCTCTGCACCCACAGCCCGAAGACTTTTCATCAGCGAATGTGTCAGCTGCTGCATGTAGTTCAGTTGTTTCTGATCATACATCTCATCCTCAAACAATGCCGCCGCGATCTCCTTTATGGTGCAGGAGCTGCCGCATTTGTGGACCAGATAGGCGAAGATCTCCTTTGACCTGCTCCGTTCAAAATGCATATGCTCGCCGCCGGGCAGGAATACGTCAAAGTTTCCGAAGCACTGCACACGAAGAAGGGCGTCCTTTTTTGGGGCAATGGGAAAACGAAGATCCGAGAGTTCCCTTTTTACTTCCTCGGCGGTTACCGGCTTCATGATATATCCGCTGGCATGCAGCTTCATAGCATCTCCTGTATACTCCGAGAAGCCGGTAACGAAAATGATGTTCATCTTCGGATTGACCGCCTTCAGTTCCTTCGCCAGTTCCACACCGTTCATGCCCCGCATATGGATATCGAGAAATGCCACATCACAGCCGTTTTTCTTCGCCTCCTCCAGAAGGTCTTCCTGATAACGGAAGGCAGAGATATCGGCATCCGGTGCAGCTTCTCTTACGGCCTTTTCAAGCATGATCAGCATGAGGGGTTCATCGTCTACACACAGCATTTTCATGGGATATTCTCCTCCTTCTTTTCCACAGGATTATTCATCGGTTTTTTCACCGGACCATCCTTCGGTTCATCCCCTGCATTATCCTTCGGTATGATCACCCGTGCGGTGGTTCCTTCTCCAATGCGGCTTTCGATCACGATTTCTGCGCCGCACATTTCTTTAAGGCGTTTCTTCGTATTCTCCATTCCCACATGGGATTTACCGTCACTCTTCGTCTCCTGCCTTATACGGGCCTCTTCCGGATCGAAGCCTACACCGTCATCGGAAACAACAACCTCATAGGCACGATCGTTTTCCCTGGTGGATATTTTCACGGTTCCGCCGTATTTCTTCATTCCAACCCCGTGCTTCACGGCATTTTCCGCCAACGGCTGGATGGAGAGGATCGGAAGTTCAAAATCCGTGGTTTGGATATCGTACTCCACATTCAACGCATCGGCAAACCGCAGCTTTTCGATATAAAGATAATTCTTAAGATGCTCAAGCTCCACCGCGAAGGGCACCGGTGCCTTTTGTTTCAATGCATCCATGTTCGCTCTGAGGTACTTTGCAAATGTGATGGCCGCCTCCTTTGCAGTCTTAGGATCGATATCACAGAGGATTGCGATGGAGGACAAGGTATTGTAGACAAAGTGAGGGCGTATCTGTGAGACCATGACCTGAACCTCTGCCTCAAACCGCTCCTTTTCCGCTCTTTCCCGTTCGCCGGCGATACGGATATTTTCTCTCATATAATGATTGATTTCCAGGGCCAGATCGGCAATGGCATCCGAAAGGTATCCCAGTTCATTCTTTACCCTGATCCTGTACATCTTTCCGACGATCTTCGCACTGTCCTTGTCACCGGTATACTCCAGGACCGCTTTCTGCATTTTCGCAGCAGGACTGACAGCATTTCGGTAAAGGAAGATCAGCAGCACCGCCAGAACCAGGGCGACTCCCCCGACGCAGATGATCAGGGCTTTTCTTATCGTCACGTCAAGTGAGTCACGGAACATGTCCCAACGGTAGGAAACCCCGATGACTGCCCTTGCCTTCCCACCGACCATCACCGGTTTATAGCCGATGTAATAGTTCCCTGCCCTGGGGAAGTCCGTCGTTCTTTCAAATACGACATCACCTCTTCCATGGTCCAAAATCTCCCGAAGCGCCGGATGCTCTGACAGATCAAGCGTAAAGGCTTCTCCAGGCTTCCTGTCGGTTCCGTTTTTATTACAGTCAAAAAGAACCATCCCCACAGAATCCCCGGTCAGATCCATAAGAAACAGACTGTCGATATTTCCCGTTTTAATGATGTCCGAGACGCGTTTGGATGTATTGTAGAGATACTGCTTCATATAGATATCTCTTACAGTTTCCGGCATATTGACATACCAGTCATATTCAAAACTATCCATCCGGGCTTCATAATCCAGGACAAGGAGCAGCTCCTCTTCTGATAATTCTTCATTGTAATCCTCAGGCGTTCCTTTTTCCAACTGCTCGATATACCATTCACGGATATCTTCTCCGTAATACTTCTCATTCATGAACTCAAAATGGTTTTCAGGATCAGACAGGAGTTCTTCCATATGGTTGTTCTGCGCCACTTGAAATCCATTGAGTGTACTGGTATAAACCGTCCACACGATGGCTGCTATCATCAGCATAAACAGCGGAAGTATGATCGCTGCCAGCTGAAACAGTATTTTCCTGTTCTTCTTTATGCCTCCCATTCGAACCACCCACTTAAAATTCTTTCCTTTGATTATACAGGAAAAGAGGACAACTTTACAGAGCTTATCGCATGTGTTGTCCTCTTTTTTTCTGCACTATAGCTTTGAATCAAAAGGTTTTACCGGTTCCGGAAGAATACCAGGTACGGAGATCCGTATACCACATTTTCACACATCACTCCGTGTGCCTCCACTCTGGCTTCCGTAACCATCATGGAAAGCTGCCCCGTATACATTCCGGTGAGATCCACTGCCTGGTAGGTTACCCAGCATCTTCCGCCGCCCGGACGATGCTTCTCCAGTTCCTGGGCACCTGCTGCCAGATAGACCATTCCCTTCGGCTTATATACACCGCTATGGCATTCCCAGCAGCTTACCACCTTATTTTTCCCCAGGTGTCGCCGGGTTTGGATCTGAAAGCCTACACGATTCAGAAGCAGATCGAAGATCGTAACCTTTCGCTGGATGCAGTACTCCCGCAGTGCATTCACCTGTGCGTTGCTGAGGGGCATGCTCTTCATATAGGACGGCGTCTCGACCCAGCTTCCATAATGCTTCGGATCCTTGATGATCCCGCTGGTATTGAACTGATCCACCATGGTCATGGTTTGATCCAGTTTGATCTTCGTCGTGTTGCTCTTTCCCACGAAGATGAACCGATCGCCGGAGAGATATTCTTCGCAGCGCTCGATCACGGAGGTTTCAACCTTGTTCCCTTCCAGATCACAGCCGATGAGCCTGCGATACATGGTTTCTATGCTCTCGTTCAGGGTTCCCTCGCCGTAAACGGCCTCATACGCGTTATATACTTCTGCCATAACCGCGTAAGCCGCGATATAGTTGTTCAGCTGGCGGAAGATATAGGGAGCAGAAAGGTCGATAGCCTCGCCGGAGAACATAACCTCCCGGCAGGCTCTTTCGTATGCTGCTTCGAAAATACTCTGATTCTCAAAGATGTCATTGGCTCTGCCGGTAAAGCAGCGGGTGGCTCCGTTCATGGCTGATTCCAGACTCTGGAACTCGCTGTCCGTATACAGATCAGCAATCATTTTCTGTCTTTCCTCTGCAGAGAGGGCGGCATTCCGTTCAAAATTTGCGATCCTGGTGCGAATGGTCGCTGCCTTGTCTTCCAGGGTGTTGTACTTGTCACCGATATTGCTGAGCTGGATCGCATTGTAGGTGCTGGCCTTAAGCTCCTGAACCTGCCCTTGGATCTCAGCTTCCAGCTCATCCAGACGCTTTATGATCTCTGCGTTGGCGTTCGCGGTATCTCCTCCCTGATCGAAGAACAGACCGGCAAAGTACTTCAGCGCCGGACCCAGGGGCTTGAGATTCGGGAAGGCGACCAGAAGTCCGTCCACGATACTGTCGTAGGTTACCTTCATGATCTTCTTTTCCTGCCGGATCCACTCTTTTCTTTCAGTCTCCTCCGTATTGGTTGCTGCTTCCACCTGAAATCCGTGCCCTCCAAATGCCGGACCGGTTACGGAAAAGATGGTAGCTGCACCGAGGGCGAGTGCAAGTGCTCTGATCTTAACTATATTCTTTCTCATAATCCTGTCCTCCCTTCATCAATCATAAAAGGTCTGCTCTGTTCTTGCTATGGCAAATGCGGTCAGGAATGTCAGATCCAGATCATCCTCCGCTGTCTCTACGTCGTACCAGTAATCTCCGACGATTAGGGATTTCTTTCCGTTCGGTGCTGCCATGGAAAGAGTTGCCATATCCTTGCCTTTCAGAGTAACACGGTAAGTCATTCCCAGTCTCCCCTTTGCAAGGTTGCTGTCGATCCGGATCCCCTGATCATGCAGGTAGTCCCAGATCTTCTTTCCGTCAAATTTGAAACTGGATCTCCTGGAAAGGCTGTCGGCCATGTCCTCGAAGATTCCGCCTATGATACCCCCGCCGAAGCCGGAGGTCTGTGTTGTCGTCACCGTATGTCCTACATTATGCACTTCGTCCCTGTGCGTCCGGTGATTTACGAATTCAAACTGCCACGGGGTGAAGATTCCCTTTTTCAGTACCTTTGCCTCATAAACCGGATTCCGGTTCTCATCATCCATCTGAAAATCCTGATTCATTTTTCCTGTGGGGTGTATATGATATCTTCTAATATTTTCCATAACTCTTTCCTCCTTATGATCCGTAATGCTTTCTGCATCTTTTGTTCTGTTCTTTGATCACAGTATATCAAAGCGCCTATGACAAACCTCTTACAGATATTTACATTTATTATTTTTTTTTAAAAATTTTGTATAACCGGCTGTCGATACGGACGCCCTGCTCATGCAGGTGATCCCGATCGGCTATTTGTCCATTCTGTCTCCTGCTTTCTCAGTGCCTTATGCTTCCTTGCCGCCCGGATCAGACTGATGATGCCGCCGATAAATGCTGCCGCGCCACCTCCCAGCATCGCAATGGGAAGTACGATGGATGTCGGTGAAGATATCTCCGTTGGATTCATGGGATTGTAACAGATTGACAACCTGTCTCCCTCCTTATAGCCGGAGAAGACGCCGAACTCTTCTTCATACTCTTTACCATCCGCTGTGTATTTTACATAAACTGTATCTGTCGCAGCATGGTGCTGACCCTGTTCGTCCGTGTACTCGTCCTCCGCATGCTCCAGCCGTGATACCACCGCCTCCGTCTTCCTGAAGTCACGGATGTGATCCACGCTTCGGAAGATAAAGATGCTTACCACCATCAGGATCAGTCCGATGGGGATCAGCGCCCGGCCGACATATGTAGCTCTCAGAAATGATGCCATTTTATTCATATCGATATCCTCCCTTTTTCTATTTGTTCTCCATATTCGGCATTCACCGAAGATGAAAAGTTGTTTTCCCTTGTTCTGACCAGAGGATAACACACCCGCTCTTACAAACCTCTTACAGATTCCAAACTATTTTGAAAATAATCCATGAATGCATAAAAAACCCGGACAGCATTTTGCCATCCGGGTTCAAGACACTCTATTCTATTCTTAAATACTAACGCTTCTTCTCATATAGCTTAAATCTGTTCCTTCGCCCAAAAATTATTATTCTTTTTGATATCTATAACCATTTCATTTCTGTTCTGCCGGTTCTCGTTTGCATATTCCGGGAAATCAGCCCCTTCCTGCCATTCTCCGTTTACTTCGCTTTGATCTGCTGCTTTGCCTTCTCCAGTTCCTTGGTCTTATGCATGATCTGGCGATGCATCTCATCCAGCTTCATGGGGCCCTTGCCCTTAAGTGCCTCGAAGGCAGGAAGATAGGTAGCGCGTTCCTTTTCGGTTACGCGGTTGAGAGTAAATGCAGTATCTCTCTTTGCATCATTGAAGATGATCTTGACCTGGCTATCGCTGATCTTTCCTTTCTCCAGCTTATCCGCATTTTTATAGGATTCCGTACGCTTGATGACCTTCATGGCTCTCTCAAAACGGATCACCTCATCCAGGGCTTTCATGGTCACCGGCTGCTCACCGAAGTCCTTGACCATCTGAACGCACATCTTCTTCATCCGTTCCGCAGAATCCTTCTGACGCTGCTCAACATTACCGAGTTTGGAAAGATAGTCCAGATAGAAGGAATAGGGAGCGAGAGGTTCACCGGATTCGATGGCCTTGTCTATACATTCCTGCAGCACCTCGTCATTCTTCAGATAACGGACCGCATTTCCGTTGTTGAGCTCCTCTACATTTCTCTGATCCAGAGCCTTGCTGTGGGTCGTATAGCTGGTCCGGTCCGCAGTGATCCTGTCTTTGATGGCGGTGGCTGCGATGTACTGGAGCAGACCTTCGCGGACAGCCGGATCCTGCAGATCCTTATTCTTCAATTCGGCGGATTTCAGCCAGGTATAGGCGAAAAGATTATCCACGGTCACACGGCCTTTCTCCTCAAGGTCCTTCACGCCTGCCAGCATCACCTCGATCCGGGATTGATACATCTGAACCTTTCTGTCATATCCATCCTTATAGATCTGAGCAAATGTGTCCCATTTCTTATCCTTGATCTCATTTTTCTGCGCATTGAGTTTCTTCTGCTGGTCCTTCAGCTTGCTTACATAAGCGTCATTCGAAAGTCGGGTATACCGTCCCTCCATATTCCGGTAGCGGGAGAGCTTCTTATTGTATTCCGGGAGCAGCTCCTCCTGATATTTCCTGAGATCCTGCTTCAGCTTCCGGTTTGCATCCGTATCACCGAATCCGAGGGTGAAGAATTTCTTCAGTCCCCAGAGAACGGAATTAATAAATCCGAGCTTCGGCTTCACCGGCATCTGTGGCGGCTTTGGAACACCCTCCTTCTTATATTTCTCTGCAGTTTCCAGATCATTCTCGATGACCTTGAGCTTCTTGCCGATATCATCCTTCGCATCCTTAAGATTCTGATCCTCTTTCAGAAGATCGAATCGGATCAGTGGATCCGTGTCAAGGGACTTAAGGGGCGTATAGGCCTCCGAATCCTCGAGGCGTGTCTCAGGGGTGACCTCCTTGTCTGATACAAAGAGCCTGCCGTTACGTTTTTCGGCAGCATAAGCCTCCAGTCCGAAGACGCCCTTCTCAAAGACAAAGAGCCGTTCCTTATCCTTACCCTGCTGCAGCTTGTACAGGACTTCGGAGTAACTGTCATACCGTCTGCCTTCCGTATCCACGGCGAAGGCAAACTGCCCCCTGTCAAAACGCTCCATGAATTCCAGATCGACATTATTCAGTTCTTCAAAATCATCCTCCGGAATATCCTTCAGGGTAAAGATTTTCTCGTCGGCATCTTCCTTATTCTGTACCTCGATGGTAAAACGGTCATTCAAACGTTTTACCTCAACCGGTTTCCGTTCATCCTTGAAATGAATGGTCAGATCCACATCATGCGTCGGAAGGACATTTCTGATCTCTTCCTCCATGCCGTCATAGATATCCTTCGGGATCTTGATGCCGGTGAGGGCAAATGCCACAGCCTCCGGGCCGTCATATTTATTCCCGTCTGCGTCCTCGGCATAGGCGATGTCTTCTTCCTTCCAGTTCAGGATACGGCGTTCTTCCAGTTCATAGGGGAACTCGAACATTACCTCCGGATCAACATTTGGCAGATCCTTTTCCCGTATTATACCTGGAGCCAGATAATACTTTCCGTCACGAAGGGATACCACATAAGCTTCACTCGGGGGCAGAGGCGTTTCCTTCGTATAAATGTAGACCATTTTATTCTCTACCGAAAGAGCCTTGCGGATGTCCTCCGGTGTTTCATACCGGTTTCCGTCCGCATCCTTTGCAAAGAGGATATCCTTCTCGTTCCAATTGAGCAGCATCTTCTTATTCGGAGTGCGGTCCTTGCTGTACTGAAAGGTCTTTTCTTTTTTCTCGGGACGGGCCAGTTCCTTGATGTTGTGGTAGGTGTAGTGTGTCTCAATGGCGAAATTTGTGGTCTCGTCCTTATTCATCAGGACAAGACGGCTCTCGTAGTCCTCCAGTTTCTTCAGGATCTCTTCCTTGCCATGATAGACGTGTCCCTCGGTGTCTTCAGCGTGGTCGATCTTCCATCTGCGGAGAAATGCCTCGAGACCGCCGCTGACATGCTTCATCTCGGTCACGTCCTGATGCGGCTCCGGGTCATCGTCCGGCGGGAGCAGAGCCTCCTCCTGATCCTCCTTCAGGCCGGTGCCGGGATCCTCCTTCGGATCGATCTTTGGAGCATTCTCCTGATCGCTGTCCAGACCATCCTCATAGGAGATGATGGTATCATCCAGATTACTGAGATTCAGATTCTGATCTACTCCGGTTCTTGGCATAAGCGTGTCCTCCTTCATGTGATAAGCGAATCGTAACACATGTATTATCACAGTAGTGTCACAGTAATGTCACAGGTAAGAATATCTTAGCAAAAACGGGGGTATCTTTCAAGAAGAGGGTGTCATCCGGGATGACAAAAGGGCGGGACATGTACTTGTCCCGCCCTTATCGGTCAGATCATCCGGATCAGCTAATCTATCAACTTCTCATGCAGATTCTTCTCTTCATCCAGATCAAGCTGGATGCGGTGGGTATTCCCCTGCCCGTCCGTCAGCACCAGGACACCTGTCCCCGCCTTTTTGTAATGCACTACTACGATCGTATTTTCGTTCGAATAAGTAACCATCTCTGCTGTCGCAAATGACTCATCCTCCACGGATGCGCTCCAGCTGCTGTCCAGCTCATAGGTCTCGCTGGCAAGCTGGACATTTGCGCTGAGGAACTCCGACCCTGGGGCGTTCCACTTGAGAAGGAACAGCGCGATCACCGCCACCAGGCTTATGGCGCAGGAGAGAAGAATCGGCTTCTTATCCGAGAAGATCCCGAAGATCAGAATGGGGATGATCCCGAAGCAGAAGATGGCGGAGATCAGGTGGTTTGGAAATTCATGCCGAAGGGTGATCACATAGGAAATGCCCTGATATACAAGCAAAACCAGAATGGGGGACAGGATCAGGGCTGCGAGAAGATTGTTCTTCTTCACGTACCAGCCGATGAAGGCTGTCGGAAATGTGATAAGGGTGACGTAGAACCAGTAGCGGTAATATCCGAACAGTTCCCAGCCCATCTCATTGAAGGGAACCTGGAACAGGTACACCAGGGGCTGAGAGATCAGAAAGAATACGAAGGTCTTCAGCGCCGATTCCAATGGTCCCTTGCAGTTCAGCATGATAATAAGGGCAAGGGGGACCCAGGCTTCCGCCGTCACGGCTATGTCATGAAAAGAGCAGGCCGCAGGAACCCACGCAGCCATCATAGCCGTATAGATGCCGGCAATGACAGCCATAATGATCACCTTGGGCCAGGTCATATTCAATCCGCCGAATATTTTATGAAGCAGCTTACTCATTCGTATCTCCTTATATTTATGAGGTGTCATTCTGAGGAGCGAAGCGACGAATAATCTTGTCGGTAAAGATCCTTCGCGTTGCTCAGGATGACATGAAGATCCTTCGCGTCGCGCTGCCGCTTGGTCGATACTCGGCGCACGAACTGCGTGCCACCGGCACGCGTGCGCCCGCTCAGGATGACAGCAGGATGACAGCGTCAGTTTCCTTCCACCAGTTTCTTCAGTTCTTCCGTCTTCAGGTCTATGGTGGCACCGGCATCGATCTTTTGGAAATACGCCTCTTTCCCGGCAGGGGTCGCCATGGTGCTCTGCAGTGCTGCCATATCAGACAGCTCCCAGCCATCACCCTTGAAGAGGAAGGTTCGTTCCTCCAGTGAAGGATCATTGGGGATCCGGGGTGAGAAGGTCACCAGGATGATGTAAGTGTCTGCCGGAACCGCTACCGTGATCTTTCCGTTATCTGCAGAAGGCCAGGTATCCACTTCACCCTCAAGGCCCTCCTGCTCGCCTTCCTCCGTGAAGGCCTTTGTGGGGATCGCCGCAAGCATGATATTATAGTTTTCATCATAACTGCGGAAATCATAATCGATATTCAGTCTTGCGCATCCGTTGGGGATGGCTGCCGGGATATCATGGCTGGCGATACCCGTTTCCTCGATGGCCTTGTTGAGGGCGGACATATACTTCTCAAATCCGGTCTGCTTCAGGCACCAGGGAAGGAGCTTCGCCAGGTCCGGATAATCATTTCTCGGAGTGATGCTCATGGAGACATTCATCCAGAAGTAGATCTGGTCGCTTACATCCATGCCCGCTTGAAACAGCTTGTAGGAGATAAGATTCAGGAGAGAAGAATTCCTGTGAACGCCTCCCTGATCATTTTCCTTTGCGGTGTACTTCGCGGTGGGAACATAATAACAGTCACCCACATAGGCCGGCTGCCCCTTCTTTCCAGGCTCGGCCATATCACGGATGGGTGAACCCAGATTCTCGCCGATCAGCCAGTAGCCCTCCTCGGGACCGTCGAGCCCCATCTCCACCAGGTTTCCGATGATATCACTCAGGGCCTCATTAATGGCGCCGGAATCATTCTGATACAGGTTCACGGTCATAAATGTGCTGCTTACGCAGTGGGTATATTCATGTGCCATGACATCCACGCAGTCACCGAAGGCCTTGGTCTCGTCGAAGGTGAATACCTGGTATCCGAGGACCTTTGAGTAGTAATTTGCATTCTCGGATGGATTTCCCTCCTGATCCAGGGCACCCATCAGCAGAAGGATGGGGGTTCCCTCACCGTCTGCTCCGTCCCAGCCCATTTCCTTGAAGAAATCATAGATCCGGATGGTGTTGTAATAGGTCAGCACATCCAGATTCGAGAAGGATCCGCCTTCCTCCACG
>Ga0247608_10003593_pt1 | contig 17995 bp, 12 predicted proteins | sample 176DNAGHGlowgp2_FD_193490 | JGI IMG/M metagenome (GOLD analysis project Ga0247608, IMG submission 193490) | Sheep rumen microbial communities from Palmerston North, Manawatu-Wanganui, New Zealand - 1766 DNA GHGlow gp2 | ecosystem: Host-associated > Mammals > Digestive system > Stomach > Rumen ... | reverse complement strand
AGAGATCATCCAGCAGTATTGGATCAACTTCGCCAAGACGGGAAATCCTAATGGCAAGGGACTGCCCTACTGGCCTACGTTCGATAAGGACCAGCCCACGACGATGCAATTCAGCAACGGTGCCTCGCTCATCAGCGTTCCTAATCGTGCACAGATAGACTTCATCGACCGTTTCTACAAGCAGAAGCGCGAAGAGACCGAGAGCCAGCGCCCACAGACCCTGAAGTCGCGCATCGTGGAGAATGGCGGCACAGGCCCCTACAAGACGATCATGACAGAGGTGGAAGGACTGAAGGCCCACACCGTGTTTGCACCCAAGGACTTGAGCAGCGTCAAGGAGCCACTGCCCGTATTGGTATGGGGCAACGGTGCCTGCTCTAACTCACCCTGGGAGCACTTCAAGTTCCTCAACGAGATTGCCTCTCACGGCTATATCGTGCTCGCCACAGGCTATATCCCCATGGAGGAAGAACCCTACAAGGGCGAGATGTCAACCACCCAGCAGCAGATAGAGAGCATCGACTGGGCAGAGCAGCAGAACGCCAATCCGAAGTCGCCTTTCTATCAGAAGATCGACACGAAGAAGATCTGCGTGGCTGGTATGTCGTGCGGCGGTCTGCAGACACTCTTCAACTGCGCAGACCCACGTATCACGACGCTGATGATCTGCAACAGCGGCCTCTTCAAGATGGAGAATGCCGCCCAGGCCGTCGGTGGTATGCCGATGCCGCCGAAGGACAAGCTCAAGGAGATCCACACGCCCGTCATCTACATCCTCGGTGGCAAGGAGGATATCGCCTACGAGAACGGTATGGACGACTTCCAGCGCATCACCCATGTGCCCGCCTATGCCATCAACTATCCCGTAGGTCACGGAGGCACCTATCGTCAGCCTCATGGTGGCGAGTTCACCATCCCCGCTCTCGCATGGCTTGACTGGCAGCTGAAGGGCGACAAGCAGGCTGCCACGATGTTCGAGGGTGAGGACTGCGGACTCCTGAAGCGCAAGGACTGGAGCATCTCGAAGAACCGCCTTTGCAAATAAGGTGGATCGCGATTCGCAGACATAAAAAAAGAGGTGAAACCGTTGAAGTTCCACCTCTTTTATTTCTTAATGAGCCATAGCCGTAAGAGACACCTGGGGTATAGCGGCCGTCATACCCAAGTACCTGCGACTACCTGGAGTTCTCTACGGAGGACTCCATTTTTATTCCGTTCAGCGGGAAAAGCAGAGAGTCCATAAAATAATTGGCAAAAGATTTGGCCGATTCATAGAAACGGAGTAACTTTGAGACCAGAAAGTGAACGACAGCTTTCTTTACTGCCCTATCGAATTAGCAGTTCAAAAGGCAAACGTACAGGAAAGGATGTCTTGTCGGCTCACGTATTCCGCTAAGGAATACGTGAGCTTTTTGGCATAGCCTCCAGAATGTGTGGTAAACCTTATTTCGGCATCTCAATGATGACTTCTAAAGGTAATCCACAATGCGGACATAGGAGATCGTGTCCTACTGGATGTTGAATATCCTCTAACAGTTCCACAACTCGAACATCAAGTGCATCTGCTAACTTATAAAGCGTATCCAATGTAGGATTACCCTTCCCGTTAGCCAGTTCATTGACATACTGTTTTGTAACATTCATCTTGCCTGCCAACTCTACCTCCGAGAGATTTTTTTTTGAACAGGACTTGCTTTAACCTTAAATTGTTTGACATAATTATATTTTAACTAATTACACATAAAAAGGCGCAACCACTAAGGCTGCGCCCCCTTACTAACTATCTATAACAATTTTCTTACCTAGACTAATTTAAGAAAGCGTCTAATGCAACTGTTGGCTGTCCATTAACAAAACAGCCTTTATTATATCCACTATTATATCCTGCAGGAGCCTGAGGTTCCCAATAGAAAATACCTTCTAAATGGCCTGTTGCCTGTCCCTTACTGATAAGAGATGAAATACAATCGCGACATTCTTCTGCAGCATCATAGTCCATACCGATTTCACAAATCATAACAGGTTTGCCGTATGTATTATAGAGTGAAGAGACATTGTTGATGCATTTATCCACATATGAAGAAGCTTTACCTGTTTCTGGATAGAGTGACATGCCAATTATATCGTATTTTCCATTATTTGCCTTCATATAATCAAAAACTCGTGTATAAAGTGCCAAGTTGTCACCACCATCAAGATGGACAATGACTTTGGCTTCAGAAAATACTTCCTTCACTGCATCATAGCCAGCATTGGTTAACTCTGCGTATGCACTGCCATTTTCAATACTGCCAACAGGCCACAGCATCCCTGTACGCGTCTCATTGCCAACTTGCACCCATTCTGGTTTGACACCGTATGCTTTCAGTTTCCCAAGCGTTGTCTTTATATGATCAGCTACAGCTGTCTTCAGCTTATTGAGGTCAAAGTCAGCCCATGCAGCAGGAATCTGTTGATGACCAGGATCTGCCCATGTGTCACTGAAATGAAAATCGATCATTAAGCGAAGTCCGAGCGCAGAGGCTCTGCGTGCCTTAGCAAGTACATCATCTGCATTGCTCCAGCCTTCAGCAGGATTCACCCAGACACGGAGACGAATTGCATCCACGTTGCAATCCTCTTTTAATAATTTCATGCATTCGGTGGCAACTCCTTTTTTATTTGTGAAGGTTATTCCTTCACTTTCCATTTGGGTTAACCAACTGACATCTGCACCTTTAGCAAAGGTGCCTGTCTCTACAGCCTCTACCTCCTGCTGGCGAGGATTGGTTACTGGGCTTTCTTGTGTGCAGGAAGTCTGCACACAAGATATAAACATTAATGAAATGATTGTACCAAACATTTTCTTAATCATAGTTCCTAACAATTATTCTGTGAATGAATACGTACATTTGCAAAGGTCAACTGTGAAGGTGTAGGTTTTGCCGACTTCCCATCCTTGCGGATTGCCATCTTGCTTCTTGCTCCAGCGGAGCGTTCCGTCAAGATATGTGCCGAACATATAATCCCAAGAACCATTCAACAGGATTTGGACGCCCCAAGGTGTATCACCTGTAGCTGTCACCTGGGCGGTATAAACACCTGGATGATCAGGATCAGCTGTCATATCCGTCAGATTCCAATTATCATTTAAACCTGCATAAGATACTTGCGTGATAGGTTCACTCATACCATACCAATATGACATCCATCCGAGAGATGCAATCGTCACATAGAGTCCTTTGCCTGGAGCCTCAATATTATTGCCTTTCACAGCTAGTTTCCACTCTGCTGTATTTGGATCCTGATTAATCTCGGTCCAGTCTTGGAACTCTTTAGAGAAATAGTAACCCCATGAGCAGTTAAAGTTGACGGCTGCAGCATAACAGAGGTTATCTTCGTCATAAAGAGTCAGATACTGGTCGTAGTTCCATGTATCGTCATTACCGAGTACGTAAAGGATCTGTGACACTTCGATAGGAGTCTCTCCTCCTTCTGTTACTTCACACTTCCAGTTCTTCGGATCTGTCAGGTCAAGACCAAGTGTAACTTCACCTGTTGATGGAATATTAATAGTGATATCTGCTGCCGTCGATCCAAATGTCAGTTTGCCGTTTGCCATACCGAACGCCACAGGCGTATCAATAGCAGCATTGTCGTCCGTGCCAGTTTGAGAATTATATTGCTTACCTGTCCCTGATATCTGGATAGTAGCTGTTCCCGTCTGTGCTGCTTGGTAAGTAAGCGTCCACTTATTAGTCTTACGATCATAGTTCATTTCACCAGAAATGTCTCCACTAACCGTCAATGACGGGATATAAAGAGCTGTCCATTCTTGGCGTACAGTATTGACTACCGTATAGTAGCAACCTGCAGGACCGGGATACCAGAAATTCCAATGTTGGTCGTTTGAACTGATAACGAAAGGCTTGCCTCCTCCATCATCACCAACATTGCCCCATGTCACACCGTTTCCTTCCATAAGCCACCAGTTATACCATCCACTTACACCAAGGAATCCACTATATATGCCGTCTGAATTCGGTGAAGCAAGTGTATTGCCTGTATCCTGTCTGCTTGCATCAAGTACAAAACCAAGCGACATGTCTATGCTGTATGGCGTAACATTTATCTGATAGACGTTGCTATACATCGCTTCCACATTGTTTGCCAATACTGATCGCATACGGATATACAGAGGCGAAGCTACGTCACTTTCTAAGCCTACACGTCCAACAAGAGAGTTTAGGTTTTCAGCAGTAAACTGCATGGAAGTTGTTCCCGTTTCTGTTAGTATTTCGATGGGAGAGTCAAAACTACTAGTGTTTGAGAATTGTAGGGTATTTACTGTTGTCCCTATAGGTGTTTGTACCCGTTCATCACTGGTAGTCAGACGGCTATTGTCTGTCCAATTGAGAGTCAATGCCAAACCGCTAACATTGTCTTTATCAATAACCACATCACCAGAGCCGTCAAGTACCACGGCTTGAGCGCCGTTGGTGGTTATCATATCGCCGTCTCTGTTGCAAGCCATTAGTGAAGCGGCAGCCAATAGCGAGCCAAGGATATATTTTATCTGTTTCATACGCTTATCAATAGTTTTCATTCTTCAAATTTGGATTAGCAGACAGCTCGGCTGTTGGAATCGGATAAACATTGTATTTGCTTTCCGTAGCACGGCCATCAACCACACCACCTTTCCATTGCCATTTATAATTGCCACCTGTAAATACACCGAAACGTATCAGGTCAGTGCGACGACAGCTTTCCCAATAGAGTTCCCGTCCACGCTCATCAAGGATAAATTGCAATGTAAGTTGGGCTTCGTTAATATTCCCGTCCGAATTACCAAAGGCACGTTGACGAAGGTCGTTTACTGCTTTTAGTGCCTCAGCACGAGTTGCGCCGCTACCACCGCGTAATACACTTTCTGCAAGCATAAGATAAACATCTGCCAAACGGAATACTGGGTAGTCAATGTCTGCTCCCACTGCACCAGTGTTGGATGCTGCTTCACCTGCATCAGTCAGATTGGAAAATTTCTCTCCAAAAAAGCCCTGACTTTGGTCATCAATAGCCTTTGACAACCATTGTTCCTGCCCATCTGTATAGAACATAAAGCGGCTGTCGGCAGCTTCGTTATTTGCGAATAAAGCAGGTAATTCTCCACGAACACGGAACATACCCCAGCCGCCTGTCAATCCATACTTAGCAGGATCCTGTGAACTAGAGTTGCCACACTCTCCACAAACGATATAAGTAGTTGCACCCCATGAAACAGTATTTACTGCATCAACAATAAATGGGAAGATAATTTCATTGGTGCGCTTGTCATTGTCTGCATTAAACAGCTTGCTATAGTCAGGCTCCAATGAATAGCCTGCATTCATAATCTGTTTGCAATAGGTAATGCAATCTGTGTAGTGGTCTCCTGCCCCATACACTTCAGCATTCAGATACATCTTAGCTAATAGCGCCCATGCAGCCGACTGGGATGCACGTCCGTATTCTACAGCATTTGGGGCTAAGAGGCCATTGGATATTATATCTCTCAACTCACTTTCAATATAGCTGAAAAGCTGTTTGTTGCTATAGCATTCAGGAGTATAGGCACCTACTCCCATTGTCTCATCCACAAATGGACCTTTGCCAAACAGGTCAAGTACATAATAGTAGGCTAATGCCCGAAGAAAGCGGGCTTCAGCACGGAAAGCACTTAAATTGGCATTTCCAGTTACGACACTTTCCGTAGCATGGCTAAGAAACTCATTACAGAGTGCTATCGTATAGTAGGCTCGGTAATAAGTATCAGCTACCCAAGGGTCATTCGCATCCCATGTCATATAAGTGAGTCCTTCGATTTTGTCGCCTGATAGCCATGTACCGGCAACTTCATCCGTTGGACACTCCTGCAAGTTGAAATAGCCACGCAGAAAGTCATGTCCGTTATTGCTTGAGATATCAGCATTTCCGCCGCCTTGTTCTTGTCCGACAATAACGTATGAGGCATACAGTTTTGCCAGAGCCATTTTGTAGCCTTGTTCTGAACCGTAAACCACGTCAGCTGTAGTCTGGCTGTCTGTCTGGGGCTGCTGATCAAGGTCGCCTGTGCAGGCCATTAGCCCGCAAGCAATTAATAAGGTGAAATATATTTGTTTCATATTGCTCATTTATTTAGAAATCAAGTCCTATGGTCAGTGAATAGATTCTTGGACGTGGATATACGGTCATATCAATACCGCCCTGATTCTCTGGGTCAACGCCAGTATAGTTGGTGATGGTAAATACGTTCTGTACCATCAGCGAAGTGTTCAGGGAGAACCATTCACACACTTTTCCAAAGTTATAAGAGAGTTGAATATTGTCCATCTTCAGGAAAGAAGCATTCTCTACATAGTGGTCACTCTCATGCTGTCGTTTCTGAAAACGCGTTGTCATGTAACTATTGTTCAGGCGATTCAACTGATAGTCGTTATAAGACATTGTTTCCCATGCACCTGTATTCATTGCCATGCCATTGTAAAGGTAGTTACCCACATTGGCGCGCAGTGATGTACTCAGTGTCAGTTTTTTCCAACGAACAGAAGTAGAGAAACCGAAAATCCAATCTGGTGCTGGCGAATGATAATGATAGAGATCATTGGAATCGACTATGCCATCACCATTCAAGTCTGCATAAAGCCCCTCAATCGGCATTCCCTTCTCATCGTAAATTTGCTTATAGACATAGTAGCTATAAGGAGCATATCCTTCAGACAAGACTTGCACATAGTGTGACTCTATGGCGCCAGCCGGTGTATTAGGTGATTCAGCCAAATCATTCAGCCTCAGATTGGTAATCTTCGTCTTCTGATACGTTGCATTTGCACTTACATTCCATTCCCAATCATCTTTTAGGATAGGTGTGGCTGAAATAGACATCTCAAAACCTTCACTTTTGATATTGCCGACATTACTCAGCATCTGTTTATTGAAATTTGTACCTGCTGCCACAGGAACCGTAGCCAGCAAGTCCTCGGTCTTACGATTATAGTAGTCGAACGAGCCAGTTACACGATCGCCGATGATACCGAAGTCAAAACCGAAGTTCCATGCCTTTGTAGTCTCCCATTTCAGCTCGCTATTATAGGCAGAAGGGCGATAGGTATGTATGGGTGTACCGCCAAACATATAATAGGCACCACTCTGACTTTCCGTATAAAGTGGCAGATAACTATAATTTGCGATACCATCCTGCTGACCGGTCACACCGAAGCTTGCACGCAATTTCAAATTGCTGAAAGCTGGTTTCAGACTCTTAAAGAAATCTTCTTCTGATACCCTCCAACCTAAAGCAATAGATGGGAAAGCACCCCAGCGATTATCCTTGCTGAAACGAGAAGAACCGTCTCGGCGGATGCTGGCTGACAACAGATATCTACCATCGTAGCTATAATTCAAGCGCCCATAGTAAGAGAGCAAGACATGGCGCTGGTCATCTGCCGCAGATGCTGCCTGTTGCTCTGGAGGAGTCATGTCGTTAAGTTCAATATAAGCGGCATTGGTATATTTCCAGAACTGATAGTCATAACCTGCCGTTACTTCGATATTACTCTTAATACTCTCTATATATTTACTATAATTAAGGTAGAAAGTCAGCAGACGGTTGTTGTTTTTCTGAGGGCCATACGTATAGTTACGCCCACCAGTATTATAGTATTGATAGGCTTCTTTTGGCACATATATTTTTCCCTCGCCTTTTGAATAGTCATAGCCAAGGGTGAGATGGGCATGTAGGTCTGGCAGGAAGTGCATACTATAATCTGCATCGAAACTGCCAACAACACGATAGACATCACTCGTTGAAGTATAGTTGTTCAATAGTCCTACCGGATTACCCGTAGCACCTGTAATTGGCACACCATTAGCATCGGCAGCTTCATAGTAGCCTAAGAATGCACTACTACCAGAATAGATTGGCGAGCATGGGTTATGTGTGGCACCTCCCCAAATAGCATTCGTATTAGCGAAACGGGTGTCGCTATATGTACCCTTCAGGTTGATGTTCAGTTTCAGATGGTTGTCCAGCAATGTTGGTGTCAGTGAAAGGCTTCCTGTATAACGTTTCATATTGTCTGTTTTCAATATACCATTCTGATTGCTGTAACCGAAAGACAGACGATAAGGCAAGAAACTGGATATTTTACCTGAGACACCAAGATTATTGTCTGTTCCAAATGCTGTTCTGAAAATCTCATCGTTCCAGTCGGTGTTCACGTTGTCATTAAGTAGTGATTTCTGGCGATCTGTTCCGTATGTATTTACCAGATTGTACATATCGTCACGGCTGATCATGTCAGCTGTCTTTGTACGAGTTTGTAGAGAATTGGTTGTTGAGAAGCTGATCTTGGGTCTCTTAGAGTCCGTGCCTTTTTTTGTTGTGATAATGATAACACCATTAGAAGCGCGTGAACCATAGATAGCTGTCGAAGATGCGTCTTTCAGAATGGTCATACTCTCAATGTCGTTTGGATTGATCAGACTCAGGAAATTCCCGCTTCCACTGACGCTACCACCTACTTCCATGGGCACACCATCGAGTACAATCAGCGGGTCGTTTGAGGCGTTCAGAGAGGCACCACCACGAATACGGATAGTGCTGCCAGCTGATGGTGAACCTCCACCATTCACAATCTGCACGCCACTAACCTTACCGTTAATCAGTTGTTCTGGCGAATTGATTACGCCTTGATTAAAGTCCTTGCTGCTCACATTAGAGACCGAACCCGTCAGGTCGCTCTTACGCTGAACACCGTAACCGATAACGACAGTTTCTTGTAGCATTGTCTGATCCTGTTCCATCTGAATCTTTAAATTGCCAGAAGAAGGAATCTTGACTACTTTTGTCTTGTAACCCACATACGAGATCTGAAGGGTGTTAGCTCCATCAGATAGGTCCAACGTAAAATTACCGTCAAAGTCCGTAATCACACCCTTGGAAGAACCAGCCACAGTGACAGTAGCTCCAATAAGTGGTTCGCCTGTTTCATCTAGCACCGTACCTGTCAGCCGCTTGCTGTTCTGTGCCATCATATTGAAAGATGGCAATAGTATCAGACAGAGCAACAGACAGAGTCTAGAGACTAAATTTTGTAAATTGTTTTTAAAAATCATAATGTTTTATTTTGTTAGAAGTTGTTTGCCTTTTAGGTTCAGGATGCAAAGTTACTCAACAGTAAGCAATAGAACCTAACCAAATTGGACAATCACTAACACAAAATGGACAAAATGATTTTTTTACTAGGGGAATATGTGCAAATGATAATTATGATCGCTCTGCATATTCACGAGGCGTACAACCATATTTAGCCTGAAAACATTTGGAAAAATAAGAGGCATTACTGAATCCAGACAAATACATAACCTCTGAAATTGTAAATTTTTTCTGCTGAAGAAGAATGGAGGCTTTACTTAGACGGATAGTCCGAATGTATTCTACGGGAGTCATACCAGTCAGTTGTTTTAGTTTACGATAGACCAGCTTATTGCCTAACCCCACCTGTTCACACAATGACTGGACGTTGAAATCGCTGTCTGAGAGATTTGCTTCCACGGTCGTATTAATTTCTACTAAGAATTTCTTATCGGTAGAAGACATTTGCTCGGCTGCTGCCTCTGTAATTGGTTGCGGCTCTGTAGCTTCTGCGGCTTTCTTCAGGTCGGGTTGAATCTCCATCCTCAATCTTAGCTGTTCAAGGATGTGCTCTTTCTCTATCCGCTCATATTTCAAGCGGTTCTTCATACGATAAAATGCAAAACACCATAAGATAAAGGCAAGGCACAAAATTATATAGAATGTGATTGCCCACCAGCGAAGATACCATGGATGGCGAATGACAAATGGGATTTGTATAATGTCTTCTGGCTGCCCGGATATGCCAAGACGGCTAACCTCCAAAATATAGCTACCGTAATCTAAATTATTGAAAGTTATACGATTGCTCTCTTTAGGTAGTGCGTTCCATTCTGTTTCTATACCTCTTAAACGATAGAAATATTGGCTCTTTTCTTTCTGACCATACGGGAAGTCTGATACCATAAAGTCAATATGTTGCTCATCAGGTGAGAAACTGACGATTCCAGAATAATCATTCTTTAGCACATTATTCACATAGACCGCTGTTAGCATAATAGGATGCCGTTTGGCTGATCTTTCAAACGTTTCCGGTACCCCATGCAAGATACCGTCTATCCCCCCCAAATATACGCAACCTCTTCCATCATAGCAAGCAGCATCAACTATGTTTTCTCCTACTTGTAATTTCTTTATTTCCTCATTTTTTACAGACCATATCCCCGTTCGCGTTCCAATCCATATTGCATCATCCACCTCTGTTATCCAAGTGACACCACCATTAGACTGATAGCCTAGTTGATAGCTCTTAGATGTGCTATCTCCCAAGCAAAGTACCTTGTTTTGAAGTCCTAACCAAAGACGCTGATGACCATCCTTAAAGATATAATTAGGAATGCCGTCAACTTTCTCTTTCAGACTTGGATCTATCTCATCAATAACCATAGTCTCCGGATCAATTTTCCTGATTCCATCTTCATAATAGAGTACCCATAGAGTATGGTGGCTATCTTCTGTAATCTGAAAAGGTTTAAGGCCTTTATTATCTGGCAGGACGATATTTGTATCTGCAATACAATCACATATTGACGTTTTTAGCTTTTGTTTATCGACCACCATCAGGCCACCCATAAAGCAGGCAATCCACATTCTGCCTTTGCTATCTTCACATATATCATAGGCCCAGTTAGCATTTCGCCCACTCTTTTGATCTTTCACATTGATATGCCGCCAATGATCTTTATCCCATATATGGATACCTCCGTCAGTGCATATCCATAAATCATTTTCGTGATCTTCATAAATTCTTCTTATACGGTTGTGTGCAATTTCTGCCGCAGGATTATCTACCCGATACCATACTGCATTGTTCAATCCAGTAGAAGTTCTGATAAGTCCGTCAGAGCCACCAAGCCAAAGATTGCTATGACTATCGAATAACATTTGATAGAAATGATTACCCATGCTCTTACCTGTTATCAAAGATATTGATGTGAAATAGTTTGCCTGAATGTCACAATTGATGGATATTCCCTCATTTGTACCAATCCAAATATTTCCGTCTGCGTCTTTTAACAGCGTCCACACAACATCATCTACCAGGGAATGGTCTGTATGGCGAGAATCATGCTGCACATGTTGAATATGCTTATTATCTTCATATACATATAATCCATTATCCGTACCAATTAGCAGCCGACCATCTTTGTCGATAACAAATGATTTAACCGAGTTGTGCTCGAGAGCAGGGACATACTCTAATTGGTTTGTAGTTGTCCCATAACGGTAGAGTCTTCCTCCAGTACCTATCCAAATGCATTTACGTGCTTCGTCTTCTGCAAGAACATTTACAAATACATTACTTTTGCCTGACAATAGTGGCAAGTTAACATTGCGGAAGTGCCCTCGTTGACGATCATAATAGTAAAGCCCATTATATGTACCTATATAAATATTGTCATCGGCTGTTTTCAAGAGAGAGTAGATGACCTCATTACCTAATTTTCCACCACCGTACTTTGAGAATTTTTTCTTCTTTAAGTGATAGCTGTACAACCCGGAAGCAGTACCCAGCCATAGTATATCTCCATCTTGTACAATAGAACGGATACTGCTTGGAGAGCCTTCCAGCCACTTACGAAAATCACCTTTTTTATGGTCGTATGCCCATAATCCAAAATCTGTTCCTACATATAAAGCATCGTCCTCTACATCGTGAATACTATATATATGACTTCCGCAAACTCGCTGGCTATGGTAATTGATAGTATATCCGTCATAACTGAAAAGGCCGCAATTGGTCCCAAACCAGATTCTTCCATTGCAATCCTGTTCTATAGCTTCCACCATCGACACATTCATATCGCATGGCAAGGCTATATTATGAAACGTCGTATAGTCAGCAGCCTTGCTGCCTGTCAGCATGGTAATTAGAAATAGGACGATGCTCAGGAATCGTTTCATCTTCTTTTCATTTTGACCGCAAAGTTACTAATAATTTCTGAATAAAAATGCTTTTTGCATGAAGAAAAGATGCAGAATTATTCTACATGCTCCAACTTGGTCAGAGCATGCTGATATTCTTCTTCTATCACAGACTTGAAATCAAGGCCAATGCGTTTGCAAAGCAGTTCCATGTCGGCGTTCATTTGCATGAGCATCTTGGCCTTGTCTATATGTTGTTTTACGCACATTTCATAGACTGCGGGATTTCCCTTGAATTCCTCAAAGGCCGTGAATCCTTCGTTGAACGTTTCGCTCAACTGCTTACGAATACTCTCTTCATAGTCTTTATTTGTCATGGGCGCCATCTTGTTTGAAGGAAAAGGTGCGAACCTATTCCATAGTCCGAATAGCCAACCGCCAAGCTGACAACGCTACTTCGTAAGCCCGCACCAAGATGCGGCTTATATACGCGTTGTCATATTTTTATTGGCGGTTATTTTTCGGACAACATATATAAACTCTATTTCCTCATCGGGTCCTTCCCGATACGAGTGCAAAGATAAACATTTATTTTGGAATAGTGCACTTTTTACCGAAAAATGTTTCTGCTCGTCAAGCTGTGGACTTGACAGGACGGTTACTGGCTTGTCATTTTGCGCTTTTGAGGTCAATTTACATGAATATTCTTTGCCAGTTCCTACATTCGCATTACCTTTGTCGCAAATTTTTATCAGTAACAATATCTCCATAAATAAGAATCTACTCTTTAGTATCTACCGTCACATCGTAAAACACCGAGACTGGCTATGTATGAAATTTGTGACACGACAGGAACTGAACCAGATGCTTAATCAACAGTCAATCACTATCACCGAAGCTATTAAAAGCACCATGGCAGACAGCAACCGCGAATTAGCAAATTTACTCAGGGAGCATTTACAAACGAATGCAAAGTTTATTCCCCAGCTGACAGACAATAGCCCAGCCCTTCGTACCTCACTTTACAAATACCTCTTCCACAGCGATCAGGCCCGAATCAGCTTCATCCAAGACCTGAAATCGCTTAACAATAACAAAATGATTGTACTCCGAATAGACGACGTGAATGCCGTGTCCCGAATCGAGCTGGCAGAGGTAATGGGTGGACTGGTCAGTGTATTGCGGGTCATCCTGCGCTATACGTTACCGTCATACCTGTCGATGGTCAAAGACAGAAGCACCCGATGGAACAGCCGCCAGTCGGATGAGCGCAAGGAGTTTATAGAGTTTCTGCGGCAGGCAATTACGGTAAATGGACGTCAGATTGACCGTGACAGTTTTTACCACAACTTCAAATATGCGCTCAACAAGGAGGGCATTGAACCGATGCTCTTTTCATTGGCATAAACCACAGGGGGTTAATCAACTGCTTTTCTTTCAACTATTTACAGAATTCACCGACTTTTCATTGGCTGATGAAAAGTCGGCTCTTTTTTCTTTGGTTGCTCCATTTTACCTATCTTTGCGCCGACCTTGCAAGGGAAACGAGAATGTATCACAACTAAAAACAAAACAAGAAAAAGCTATGGACAAACAGAAAGCTAAGGGCTCCGGCCCTATCGATTTCTTTGAACTCAAGATGGTTGACCGGTCGAAAGACTGCCTGGGCTATCGTGACTATGCAGCCAGTCTGGCCCATGAATGAGCAAGCATGCCAGTGGATAGCCCACGACCTTGAGCTGGCAGGCCTCTCGCTGGAGCAGGAACAGCTACTGGAACGGCTGGAAGGACGGCGTATCACGGCAGACAAGGAGCTGCCGCAGATGGACTTCCTCTTCCGACTCTTCCACAAGCCCTGCTTCCCGAGGGGCGAGCTTGTGGCCCTCTCAGGCAAGGCCAAGTCGGGCAAGACCTTTGTCGCCTCCATCCTGATGGCGCTGTGCCTTCGCAGCCGGGTGCTCTCCCTCGAGCGGATCGAGCAGAAAAGGCTGCACGTGCTGTGGTATGACACGGAACAAAGCGAGGAATCGACGCAAGACATCCTCTGCCACCGCATCATGCCGATGGTTCAGGCCGAAGTGCCGGAAGGGATGATCGACATCTTCAACGTGCGCGGCGAACTCTATTCCGACCGCCTGCCGATGCTGGAGCTGGCCGTCAGGCACTACCGGCCCGACCTGGTAATCGTGGACGGCATCCGCGACTTCGTGGCCGACATCAACGACGGCGTGGTGGCTCAGGACACCATCGAACGGCTCATGCGGCTCGCCTCCGAGATGCGCTGCTCCATTGTCTGCGTACTCCACCAGAACAAGTCGTCTGAGGACCGCAACCTGCGGGGATGGATCGGCACGGAGCTGAAGAACAAGGCCTTCGAGGTCTATGAGTGTGCCAAGTCGAGCGAACGAATCTTCACGCTCGCCCAGGTCGATACGCGCAAATACGACATCGGGCAGCAGCTGAAATTCGCCGTCAACGAGGAGGGCATACCCTACCTCTGCACGGAGGAGCAGCTGTTGGAGGCACAGTATAACGCCCAGCTCAAGACGGCTGAGGAGATGCTGCGGCAAGGCGGCACCAGGCGGCTGGCACCCTTCAACCCGAAGTACGTGAAGGGCAAGGAGCAGCACAAGACGGTGTTCGACCTGCCTGCCCTCTTCGCTGCCTGCATGGTGGCAGGCCGCACCTACAGCGAGGCTGAACTACACTCAGCTGTGGGCATGGAGGCCAACATCGCCACCGCCAAGGTGCTCACAGAGCAGATAGACAAGGCCGTCGCCGAGCGGATCATCCTGCAGAGCTACGACGGCAGCCAGAAGCGCATCTACGTGAGACCCGTCGTACAGACAGAACTGCCGTTCGACGACCCGGCGCCGAGGTGAAGCCTTCCGGGTCCCCATACGTAGTTCTCTCTACGAGAGAGAACGTAGTATGCGGGGGACCGCTGGAAGGGGCTTCACCGAGGCGTGAACAACGACAAACGAAAACAATCATGAAAAAGGAAATGACAGAAGAGGCGCTGAGCACCGATACCGTGTTCTGCCAGTCGCTGGTAGCCACGGGGATGCTCACCCGCAAGCAGATGCTGAACGCCGCAGCGCGCTACAAGCTCGGTCGCTCGGGCGACGGCGGCGTCGTGTTCTGGGAGATCGACGAGCGCAAGACCGTACGCGACGGCAAGATCATGTTCTATGCCGACGACTGCCACCGCATCAAGGACCGCAACGCCTCGTGGGTGAGCAGCAGGATGACACAGCACTACGGCTACCCCGGCCAACTGCCCGTGGAGCGATGCCTGTTCGGACTGCACCTGCTGGAGCCAGGGCGCACCGTGGCCGTGGTGGAGGCAGAAAAGACAGCCGTCATATGCTCGGAGCTGTTTCCGCAATACCTGTGGATGGCCGCAGGCGGCATGACCATGCTCAGCGCGGCAAAGCTCTATCCGCTACGCGAGCACAAGGTGGTGGTATTCCCCGACACCGACCCCGACGGCAAGATCTTCGACGACTGGCAGAAGACAGCCGAGGCGGCACAGGCGGAATTCAAACATCCCATCCGCATGAGCCGTATCCTCGAGGACCATGCGACGCCGGAGCAGAAGGCGGCGAAGATAGACATCGTCGATCTGATCTTCGGGCAATAGAGGAACCTCAATCGACAACAAGACAAACAGTAACAACCAAACAAAAAAGCTTATGGAAAGAGAGAATTTCATGTTGACGCCTCATTTCAGCTATGATGAGCTGATGCGGGGGCGCCACGCAAAAATTTAGAGGCTCCGCTGGAAAATCTGGACGCACCAGATTTCCAAGCGGAGCCTCCGCATGAGGGGCCGATTTTAGGTTTTTCGCTGGTCGTGGGATTTCCCGGATCGTATTGATTTTATTTGTACCTTTGCCATTGGCAGGGTTCTGAGACCGGCGGCGGCAGCAATCCATCGACCACGCCCGGCGAAGGAGACTGATTAAGTGAATAGTGAATAGTGAAGGCTGCGATTGAGCGAGAGGAGAGCCAAACTTGTTTGGGCTATCCCGAGCGTAAGCAGGCTCGACCGCAGGTCAATAGAATCAAGCTTATGAAGGTATCAAGGAAATTTGTAGTATCATTGTTGAAGTGGGTGGCGACGATCGCCACGTCGATTGCGACAGCACTTGCCACACTTAGTTGTGCATGAAGAAACGAGCCCCGCCAACCGGCGGGGCTCGTTGTTAGTCGGGGAGTAGCAGTACCGTGACACTGCGTGCTGCCTGGGCGCCCATCACCAGCACCTGCGCTATGTCGGCGGTCTTCGAGGGACCACTGATGAAGGTACCGTAGCCGTCGTAGGTCTCGTCGAACTCAATGCGTTTGTAGGCCTCGTGCATGTTGTTGACAATCTGATTCTTCGGCAACAGGATGACCAGGTTCTCGGAGATGAAGCAGACGGCTTTCTCCTTCATCTGCTGGGGTATCCAGATGCAGGCGTTCTCAGCCACGCCGAACTTGCCGCGGATGATGCCCACATCGGTGCCGTTCAGGGCCTGCGCACTCTCGATGGTGTCGGGGTTGCGGGTGGCAATCGTGATCTCTGGCAGGTTGGAGGCTATCTCCTTGGCCTCGGGATAGAGTTCCTTGATGAGGGTGTTGAGGTCGCGGCCTTCGTCAACCTCGATGACCTGTCCGCCCACGCTTTCGCTCATCTTGATGAACTGTACGAGCGGGTCGGGGTAGGTGATGCCTCGGATGTCGTCGAGCGACGGCATGTCGAACTGCTGGCGGATGTGCTTCTTGTATCTTGACAAGATGGATTCTTTCGTACTCATAATCATTCGCTTTTCACTGTTTACTTTACTTTTCCTTTTTTCCAGAGGGTGTGGAAGGTTTCCTTCGGGAACTTCATCATCTCATGGCCTTCTGCCCACGGGTTCAGCTTCAGGTTCATCAGCGGCGAGGGGATGAGGTTGGCCAGTGGGGCCATGGCGGTGGCTGCATTGTAGATGGCGCTGCTGCCGTAGAGTGCGCTCATGCCCTTGCACATCAGCTTCTTCTCCGTGTTGGCCGTGCCGAACTCATCGAGCTGCTGGCGCCACTGGTAGATCTGGTCGCCGAGGTTCACCTTGACGGGGCATACCGTCTGACAGCTCAGGCAGAGCGTGCAGGCGCTCACGTTGCCGGAGTGCTCTTGGGCATTGCGCAGCATGCCGAGGTTGATGCCGATGGGGCCGGGGATGAAATAGCTGTACGAATAGCCGCCGCTACGGCGATAGACGGGGCAGGTGTTCATGCACGAGCCACAGCGGATGCACTTCAGGGCCTCCCAGTGCTCTGGGTTGCCGATCCACTCGCTACGCCCGTTGTCCACGAGGATGATATGCATCGGAGCGGCCGTCGGACGGGCCTTGCGGAAGTGCGAGGTGTAGGTGGTCGTCGGCTGTCCCGTGCCGGCGCGGCAGAGCATGCGCTGGAAGACGGCCAGGCAGTCGTAGTCGGGGATGACCTTCTCCAGACCGATGGCTGCAATATGTAGCTTCGGACAGGAGGTTGACATGTCGGCATTGCCCTCGTTGGTGCAGACCACGATGTCGCCCGTCGAGGCGATGCCGAAGTTGCCGCCCGTCATGCCGGCGTCGGCGGTCAGGAACTCATTGCGCAGGCTCAGGCGCGCGCGATAGGTGAGATAGGTGGGGTCGTGGTTGCCCTTCTCCGTTGAGATGCCTTTCTCCTCGAACAGCTCGCCCACGTCGTCGTGGTTCAGGTGGATGGCGGGCATCACGATATGGCTCGGCTTCTGGCCTTTCAGCTGGATGATGCGCTCGCCCAGGTCGGTCTCCACGACCTCGATGCCCTTCGACTCCAGGAATGGGTTCATCTCGCACTCCTCCGTCAGCATCGACTTCGACTTCACCATCTTCTTCACATGGTGCTCCTTCAGGATGTTATAGACGATGTGGTTGAACTCCTTGGCATCCTTTGCCCAGTGCACGATGCAGCCGTTTTTCT
>Ga0247608_10003592_pt1 | contig 17996 bp, 7 predicted proteins | sample 176DNAGHGlowgp2_FD_193490 | JGI IMG/M metagenome (GOLD analysis project Ga0247608, IMG submission 193490) | Sheep rumen microbial communities from Palmerston North, Manawatu-Wanganui, New Zealand - 1766 DNA GHGlow gp2 | ecosystem: Host-associated > Mammals > Digestive system > Stomach > Rumen ... | reverse complement strand
TGTCGATGCGGGCCTTGGTAATCGGCAGGGCCTTGTCCTCGGCGCTTTCAGTTACCGGAGCGGGAACCGCCGGAACCGGTTCGGGTGCTTCCTTCTTTGCAAAGAGCTTCTCGGTGTCCGGGTTCACCGGGATATGCAGGTACATTTCCCTTGCCTTCTGCATGCTGAGGTCCTGGACGTCAAAGCCGACAGGAACCAGCTTGTCGTTGAAGTTCATCTCTACGCCGGACCGGATGGCATAGCGGTAACAACGGACAGAATACGCTGTCGGGAAGAAACGCTTGGAAGCGGTCTCTTCCTTGAAACGGTTCGGGGTCATCTGTCTGAACTCGGAGTCAACCCACTTGTTGGCGTATACCGGAGTGACCGGGTCGCGAAGCGGCATGTTCGTGTCGTTCACTCGGAACAGGGTGACACCGTCATTCGGGAACGCGTTGTATGCCGGGAAGAAACCTTCCGGCTCACGGCGGGTATGGCAGAAGCAGTCAATCTGGGTACCGACACGGTAACGGGTCGGCTCCTTGGAAGACATGTGCTTCACGTAGAATGTCACGGCGGCGACACTGCGCGGAATCATGTCCACATACTCGATGATGCTACGGGCGCGTGCCGGGGAAATCCACAGGAAGTCATGGTCATCCAGACAGATGCACCATTCCTCGAATTCCCTGCGGGAAACGTAGTCCTTGATAATTTCGCTCTTGTACTGCCAGCGTTCGTCACGCGGGGCGAGAACGACATGTTCCTTGCGCCTGTTGCAAACTTCGTCAAGCCAAGCACGGTTTCCAGTATCGCAAACGAAGATGGTGTCGAACCCGAGCGCGATATGGTAGTTAATCCATTCCTCGAAGTCGAGACGGTTATCGGTCTTTACCTGCACGAGGCAGTTTACTGCAAGTCTTTGATTCTGCATAGTCAATTCCTCTTTGGGAACTAAACTATGACATTTCGCACTAGAACATGACGTCGATATCCGACAATTCGGCATCCAGGCCTATATTGTCTGCCGTAACCACGTCTTCCGGAAGCTCAATCTTGGGCTTTTCCGCCTCGGCGCGGTACCTGGTGAACAGGCTGGCATTGAACGGGAGGCCGCCCTTCACCGGGTTCACGCAGTAGAACCCGGTTGCCTGAAGCCTCCTATAGTTGTTCCCTGCCATGTCCGGGACATCCCAGAAGTCAAGCCGTTCGAACCCGGCGGGAGCTTCCGGTTCAGGAGTCGCCGCCATGCAGTCCTCTATCTCGTGCTTCACGTGGTCCGGAACCCGGGACAGGTCTATTAGCGTACGGTTCCTCATGTACTGGTCGGCCCATCCGTTCTTCTTTGCCGTCTCGTATATATTCGGGCAGGATTCAAGTAGAATGGGGGCAGACCCCTTGCCAATCTGATTAGCCTTGCCCTTGTAGAACAGGCCAACCTTGCCCTTCCTGGTATCCACGAACGCCATGCCGTTGACATTATCCGAGCTATCGCCGGACAGGACCTTGCCATCGAGGTACCTCACCGGGTCCGGCTCGACGAAGAACGTATCGGTCTGGTGGTTGAATATTCGCACCTTCCGGCTGATTAGCTGGGCCATATCGGAGTCCTTGGTGATGACGATAACGTCGTCGCAATCGCCGGCATACTTCTGGATAGTCGCATATATGATATCGTCACCCTCGGCATGGAAACACTGTATCGGCCTTGCACGGAACAGCGGGGCCAATTCCTTGGCAAACCGTTCGCGATATTCGGCCCATACCTTCTTGTCGGTACGGAACGTCCACGGCTGCTTGCTTCGCTGACCCTTGTAAGACGGAAGGATGGGGTTTCCGCCGGCGGTATAGATGCCCCAGAACATCTTCTGCTGCTTCTCCGGCATGTCCTTCAGCTTCCGGTGCTTCAGTTCCGCCAGCCTGTCGGCATCCTTGATATCCAGCGGGGTCACGGCAAAGTTGCCATCCGCGGCCTTCTGCACCATGTACAGGTAGTTGTCGGCCAGCACGTAATACTCGGACTTGTTGTAGTAGATGTCCGCATGCTCCCCGTAGTATTCCTCGACAAACTTCTTGCGCCAGGCTGCCTTGCCTTCCAAGGCAAATACCAGGTGACGCGGGTTGAACAGGGCGACATAATCCATTACGCGGTCAATCATCTTGGTGCGCCAGAGTCTAAGCTCACCCTCCGAATCATGGAGGCCATACTTTTCCCGGTTCTTGTCCGAGTTGATTGAATGGAACAGATGATACGACAACGATGCCCAGTCAATAATAACCAGACGGTTGTCCACATATGGGTAATAAGTTACCGGTGGCTCCTTGAAGAGCACCTTGGATATATCCTTTTTCTTCTTGGCCATGCTCCAAATATAGTAAATTACTGCTCCGGAGCAACCGACTTCTTACGTCTTGGGGCCTTTGCGGGCTTATTTGCTGCGGCAAATGCAGATTCCTTTACCCTATCAAGCGCATATACCGCATCGTTCAGGTCACTGACGGCACCGCATGTAATCTTGGACTTCGGCTTGTTCGGGGTATCGCATGCCGCACGGTTTGCGGCCGGGAAATTCCGAATCTTGTCCACGATTCCATCATCATACAGCTTCTTGATAGCCTTTGGAACCATACCGACCGTCGCCTTGGATGCCAGCTTGGCACTTAGGGCACCAACCATGTAGGCTTCCTCATGGGCATTCTCGTCAACCTTCCAGCGGTACCGGCCATCACCCATGTTGGCATACAGGGTATCCACCAGATACGTGAACGTTGCCGCCATGAGTTCCGGCAAGGTGTCCAACCTCTGGATACTGCTGAACGCCTTGTTCACGTTGATTACAGTCTCGATATTGTCGACAGCAACTACGCCCCGGTCTTCACGTCTACCCATTACGGTGCGGTACGCCTCGGCATTTATCATCCTGTTGTCATACAGGATATTGAACAGTCTTTCGCCATCAGGACCATCCAGAGGGAATTTATCTTCGATAATGCGCTTGGATATGGTCTTCGCGAGGCAACCCTTGAGGCGAGTATTGCGCACTTTCTCAATAAGTTCATGAATTCCACCCCATTCCTTACGGAGAAGCTTGTCGCATATGAAATCCGGGATGAACTCATTCTCGTACATCGTATCAGCCGGTACCTGCAAAATATAGCCGTTCACAAAATCGAAACCATGCTTTGAATACTCATCTTCCCATTCCTCGAACGGGATGGTGTATATACTCCAAGCACCGACATAATCGGAACCGCCACCATTTTCCCAGTCAACATCGACCATCGCCCGGAAGAAAGAACTGATTTTTTCATTCTCAATCCCATATTTAAGCACAAGGGCCATTAGTTCTCTCGGGAACGACCCACGGTAGATACGGTACCTCCATATCTCCGATGTATATTCCATATGGTCCGGTTCAGACATTTCAGTGACGAAATACACGAGAACGCGCTCAAGTTCATCCTTTGGAACATCGAGCTCATAATTCCTGAAGTTGCACACAATTCTCTTCATGGCCTTGTATGTGCGTTCATCGTTCCAATCAAGCATGCGAATCATGGCATCCCAGTGAATCAATAGGTCAAACACAATAATATGAATTGGGTTATGGCTATACCCGGTGCCACTGTCATCTTCCCAGATATATATATCCAAGTTCGGACGCTTACTATAGAAATAATCATACACCACGCTACGGGCAAGTTCACCAAGCTCATTAGTCTTTGGCATAGTCGTTGCCATTGCGCCAAGGGTTGCAACATTTTGCTTTATTCCCATACCGGCACCAATAGCAGCTATTCGCTCACACGTAAACGCCTGGCACAGCATGCCAACATTACTCTTGATACGCTCGTATTTGTCATCGAGACCATTGCTGCGCAGCATAATTGATATCATCGAATCGGTGTATTGGCCGAGCAGCACATCGTTCCTTGGTTTACCTATGCTGTTATCGCCAGACAGTATGGCTTCCCATCGAAGACGATATGTCTGCATATCGTTATCATTTCTCTCGAAAGACTCCGGATACCGTCCAAAGAACGAGGCAAGCAGGCTTGCATGCATTTTCGCATACCCAGCAGGCAAAGGCATATCACTGTATTTGCTTAGCATATTAGAAAGCATCTTATAAAATGATATGGGATTCAGTGAATACCTATGGCGACTGAACGCATCATAAAAATCATCAGGAGACATCACTATGATGGCATATACATAGGTAAGGAATGGCTCGTTCGTCATTAACTCTTGTGCAACGTCAGCCATCTTGGACGGAGGGTTGGCATTGCCAACCATAAGCATTAGACGAGCACACCTGTCAAGGATTTCCTCATTCTTAGCAGATGTCATATCCCCAAGATGCGATATTTCTTCCTCGGTAGGCATAAGAGCACGCCACAACGTGGGCGACACCTTAAATGCGGCTACCTGGTTAGAAATATCGATTAGGGTATCCAGGTTGCTACCGTCTGCCCTTACAAATGCCTCCTGGATTTCCGGTGTAAGAAGCTTTATGCTGTAGTTGGCGAACACCTCCAGCTTTAGCTTCTTCTTGCTAATCAGGTCCATCAGTTCGGGTTCAGTGAACGGATTGCCGGAACATGCCGCACACAATACGGAAAACGAATTTGCCCCGAACAACGAATCAGGCGGGTCGTATTGGCCATCCCGTATCTTGAACTTGGCGCTGTCGGAATACTGGCTCAAACCGGGAATCTCCTTAAAGAAAGCAGACCTAGTAATACCGGACATATAAGCTTTCTTGAGGTCTTCAACGGTGACGAAGCCCTCCTTAATCGCAGTTTGCCAGAACAGAATCCTGGATTCGGCATTGCCAATAAGTGATTCCTTGTTTTCAAGCACATAGTCAACAAATTCCGGGTCGTCGCCTATGAAATCCTTGACACCGAAGTTCATGTGGGTAGCATATCCATTGTCATAACGCTGGCCGACACCGGTAACCTTCTTATCCTTGAGGAACCACTTTACATATGGAAGAATCTGCTGCCTATACTTGCTGACCTGGTTTCCCCATGACTTGGATTCCTCAATCTCCCCATCACGGTTCAAAATAACCGTCAGGTATGCCTTTCCCTGGGCATCGCGAAGTTCCCAGTACTGGTCATCGGTACCGGCACGGGGCGAGTTGCCACAGTGATTCATCGTCTTTCCAGTAATACGCGACGGTATATAGCTAGTTATCTTGCCGTTTTCATCGACGGCATATACCCACCTGAAGCCATCCGGAAACTCGTGGTATACCTTCACTCGGTTCCATATCTTTTCTTCTTCATCCGTGAGGTCAGGATAGGCCTTGGCAGCCTGCGCTGCGCTCGCCTTGGCTTCGTCAAGTATCGCCATCGCCTTATCCGGCGGTGTATCGGAATCAACCTTAGACAGGAATTTCTGTTCAAGCGACCCATGAATAGCGACATCGTGTATCTTTGTCATCAATTCACTATTGACAAAGCCGGGCTGCCTAATCTCCATCAGGTAAAGGAAGTTGAACAGCTTCTGTATCACGTTGCCGCCCCGCACGATACCGTCCATGTGAGCATCGGCCCACACGGTATTGACCTTATTCTTGACCTCCCGGAATGCATCAGGGCTGCCGGCGGCCTGTATAAGGAACATCTTGTTGATATTAACCGCCTCAAAAATCCCAAGTGCGTTATACACTGCCTTGGAAAAATCTTCCGTGAACGCCGATTCAAGGATGAATCTACGCAGTCTGTCCATTGCTTACCTTCCTTTTTCTAGTCTTTGTTTTGGGCTCCGGTATCGGGTTTGCCTGATATCTGGATACGAGGCTAATGAGTTTAGTTATCGCAAACGCCATTCGACTTGCGTACATCAAATCATATTTGTACCCAAACGATTTCCACCGCTTCCTGTAATCCAATGCGCATTCTGCATTTAATTTTTTGGCAAAATCACCCATCTGCTTAAGACTACCAGATTCTTCAAGCAAATTCACTGCCCGCATTACCTGATAATAGTCGCACTTATCATACACCTTGTCAACCATGCTGATAAATTTATTTGCAGACCTGAACTCCTCACTCCATTCATGGTCCTTCGTAAATTTATGTTCCTTATACTTGTTGAAATTGTTGACTAACGTATTATAAATCAGCCGAGGAAGCATAGGGGACCTAATGAGTTTCCACACTTCGCTTTCCGATATCTCAGCATCATTGCTAACCTCACCTGACGCACCGCTAACGCTCATTTCAAGCGCCTTGCGATAAGCTTTCGGATTAATCATTCCATATTCGCCAAGGCACTTAAGGACATCAGCCGAGATGTACAGTTGCCCTTCTTCAACCTTTGACGATAGTTTTGGCGCTATAACCTTGCATAGCCTATTTCTAGTATCCTCCGTAACAGTTTCGAGCATCCCAGCGATAGCGCTACCAACATCGTTGTTCTCTGTACCGGGTTGCGCAAGCTCAGTATCAGTGCAGAACATATCATGCCCAGTGATGTACCTTATAATACATCCCATGGCAAGCTCATCATCGTAAAGAGCATCCGGGTTAATACGGGCTATATACCATGTGATGAAATTATCACCGCCTAACAATTTTGCCCACGTAGGCCATTCTTCCACAGGAAGCGTTATAAATTTATTACGAACAAGATGGGTGAAATATCCGTTGTTCATATCAGCCCAGTACTCCATATTCGAACATTGGCCAACCAGGGTAGCCCGCATATAGAGAGAATCTCGCAGAAGCTCATCAAATTCAGGTGTAGGCGAATCCCCGGATATCTGCGCGAGCATGTCAAAGAGGCAAAGACGCGCGTATCTGCGTATCAAATTTTTATCTGGATGCTCGTTTACATGAGTTATGTCTTCAAAGCAACGCTTATAAATTTCAGGGGTGCCTTGAGATAGAAGAACGCGCCCGTGTTGATTGCACAAGCACATAAATATGCTGAGTTCCCCGGGCTCAAGAAGGTCACATGTATCCGGGTTTGCCGCCAGGCCAAGCAGATAAGTGGCGTATGCATCAGTACCCAGGTCGTGCATCTTGCCATGAACAATCTTTTTTACCTTATCAGCAACTGAACTGGCAATGTTCTCCATGCCAGGTACAGTTATTCCTTCCTTTGAAAGATTGAGCATGTAAAGCAAGCGAGCCCGATTGTTAACGAACGTCGTGCATTCGTATTCCGGCCCATAAAATTTCCTCAATTTTGCCGCATTACCTGTCTTCTTCATGGTGTAATCAAAATCATCATCATTACTCGGTGTTATTACCGAAACAATTTTTTCTGGTGGAACGCTCTTGATGAACTCATAACCCCTCTCTGCTCCAAGAGAGAACGCACCTTCCATCATTTCACTAGGATAATACAGCACTACTTCAGCAAACACATTCTTAAGAACCGGAAGTATTTTCAAATCACTGAACCTAGCCAATATCGGGAACATCCAAGTAAGCATTCTTTTGCGACCACTGGTCGAAGCACACCCCCTAAACATATTGTCCATTATAGTTTCATTTTCCATAACGTCATGAGCACACTGATGCACTTTATCTGGCGGATTAGAACATGCCAAATACTGGAGCAGACGACGGTCCGTATCGGATGGTCCATTTCTAAGAGGCTCAATCAACGCATCAACCAGCTTCTCATCAACCTTGAACGCGGCAACCTGTTCCGATAGGTCAAAGATAGAATCGAAGTACCTACTGTCACGCTGGACAAACGCGTGCTGCATCTCCGGCGTAAGCAAATGTATATCATAATTGACAAATTCCTCGAAATCTATATCGCCTTCCAGTATACATTTCTTCAGTTCTTCCTGAGTAAATGGGCACCCATCACACGATGCACACAGCACTTCGAACCTATTCGCACCAAACACACTACCACTGTGATATGACCCATCCTTATCATACTTGAACTTGGATGACTTAGTATATTCCTTGAACTGTGGCTGTTCAAGCAACTCGTCAATGTCCAAGTCCTTGATGAAAAGCTGTTTCATCTGCTCCTTGGATACAATCCCTGCCTCCACTGCGCCCTGCCAAAACAGAATCTTCTCTTCAGTATTACCAAGCAAAGCCGGCTTAAACTCAATCACATAATTGACGAACTCCGGGTCATCGCCAATGAAATCCTTCACCCCATAGTTGGTGTGCGTGGAATAGCCATAATCGTACCTACGGCCAACCCCGGTAACCTTGTCCATCAGGAACCATTTCACATACGGTTGAATTTCCCGCCTATACTTGCTAGCCTGGTTGCCCCACGACTTGGACTCCTCCAGTTTGCCATCCTTATTCAGAATGATAGTCAGGTACGCCTTACCGTTTGCATCGCGAAGTTCCCAATACTGGTCATCGGAACCGGCACGTGGTGTGTTACCGCAATGGTTCATTGTTTTCCCGGTTACATTAGACGGAATGTGGCTTGCTATTTTGCCGTGTTCATCGACAGCATATACCCACTTGAACCCATCGGGAAACTCATGATATACCTTTACACGGTTCCAGATTTCTTCTTCCGACGCACTCAAGTTCGGATACGCCTTCTGTTGCTGTTCCTGGTGTTCAACCGCATTTGCAAGCGTTTCCTCGGCCTGTTCGGGAGTAGTATCGGAATTCACCGCATTGAAGAACTTGGTGTCAAGCATGTTATGCAGATAAAGGTCATGTATTGCATGGAGTTTACCGGGGTCGGTAAACCCAGGCTTGCGTATTTCCATGAGATACAGAATGTTCAGCACTTTCTGTGCAGACTTCTGGTTAAGCTGAGCATCCATGTTGTCAGCCTTCCATAGATTCTGCACAGCACCCTTGGCCGCTGCGAACTGTTCCGGTGAACCAGCTTCCCTGATAAGGAAGTCCTTATTGATATTCACGGCCTCGAATATCCCAAGTGCGTTATACACTGCCTTGGCGAAATCGGCGGGGAATGCCGATTCCAAAATGTACCTACGCATCCTATCCATTGCTAGCCTTCCTAGTTTTCTTCTTTGCTACCGGTTCGGCAATCGGGTTCTTCTTATACTTTTCCAGCATACTGCGCAAAGTTTTGGCCGCCATGAATATATCTTGCCCGTGCCACCAGGTATAGTCGTATCCAAGTTCCTTGGTTCGCTTGCGTTCAGCCGCGTCTGTTCTTAAAAACTTAGATGTTCTTGATGACAAAGCAGTCATCCTATCCAGCAGCCCGGACTCAGCAATACGTTGTACGGCAAGCATAATCTGATAATAGTTAGCCTTTTCTTCCATTTTGTCAACTATACCACTTATTATAGCAGCAGTAGCACCCTCACGCATATCACTTGTAAACCGGTGTGTCTCGTATACATGGAAAGCCTTGTTGATGGTATTGTATATCAACTGCGGCAACATCGGAGACCTAATGATTTTCCATATATCCGATGCCTTAATGGTTTCATTTGCACCAACGTTTCCCTTTGAGGTTGTAATACTGGATTCCAATACCTTACGGTACGCCCGCGGGTTAATCAGTCCACCCTTACCAAGCGCGTCAAGCGTTGTTCGGGATATCACCAGCTTCCCTGCTTCAACCATTGGTGATAGCTTTGATGCAATCACCTTGCCCAACCGTGTGCCATGTCGCCTGGTTAAAACCTGTATAATCTTCTCTATCCCAGCATCATCGGTGGCAGGTGTGGCAAGTTCAGCTTCCGGACACAGGATATCATGCCCGGTTACCAACCGAATTATACAATTCATCGCACTTTCGTCTTCATACAGAAGGTCTGGACTAAGACACCCAATATAGAGGTAAACAAAATTTTCCTTCCCGATAAGGGAAATCCACTTAGGCCATTCCTCTATAGGTATATTGACGAAACGTTTACTTACCAGTGACCTGAATCCGTCGCTATCCCCCCAATAATCAGCATCCTTCATACGAGGTACAAGTGTAGCACGATAGTATGCCAAATCGCAAATAAGCTTATTGAGTTCAGGAGTTGGTGTATCGCCAGATATAGAATAGAGTAAGTTAAACACGCATTCCTCTTCTAGTCGTGCCATCATCTGCTTCGTTGGATTCTGGCATATCGCGACCAAATCATCTATACACCGTGCAATGATTTCCGGTGTATATTGGTCCGGCATCCGATATCCACCATACTCCTTTCCCATGCACATATAGAGCGCCCACTCTCCGGTATCTAGTAAATCGCAGATGGATGGGTTAGCCGCTACGCCCAACGTATATACGATAAACGAATCACTATATTCTCCACTGTTCTTGCCATGCACTCTATTCTTGATGGCGTCCGCAACTGTACTGGCTATATTTTCAATTCCAGGAACAGTGATTCCTTCCTTAGACACATTAAGCATGTACAGCAGCCGGTGTTGTTTTTCGGGGAAAGATTGGCATGCATATCTTGGCCCGCAGGCCTTCAATAACTTGGCAGCTATTGACGTACACTCCATTACGTCTTCGAAATCATCCCCCCTTTTCGGTGTAACAAGTGTAACTAGCTTTTCCGGTCCCACACTATTGATAATCTCGTTACGAATATCATCGTTCAAACCCAATATACCCCCAACCACCTGTGTAACAACATCGTATTTAAGGTATCTGCTCTCGCTCATGTCAACCGTTAGCATATATACGGCTTTCGTCTTAACTACAGGTGTTAGCTGGATATCCGGAAATCTAGTCATGACCTTGAAAATCCACTCGAGCACATCAGTATAATCAGCAACCTCACCTGCATCAAGTATTTCTTCATCTTCATCAGAATTGAATATGTTTGTTACAATATTATTGTCTTCGAGGACAGATTTAGCCTTTGCATGCACCTTTTCAGGCGGATTGGCATTGGCAAAGTATTTAAGCAACTCACGATACCCATAATATTCACCATGGCGCAACGGTTCTATCAGTCCCTCAACCAAATCATCATCGACCTTGAACGCTGCAACCTGGGCTGACAAATCAAGGATATCCTCAAACTTGTCCGGGTCATGCTCAACATAAGCACGCTGCATATCTGGCGTAAGTAGATGTATGTCGTAATTAACGAATTCCTCGAAGTTAAGTTCACCCGCCAATATCAACTCGCGCAGCTCCTCATTGCTAAACGGGCAACCGCCGCATGCTGCGCATAGAACCTCAAACGGGTTTGCACCAAACACGCTATCACTATAATACGGCCCCGCCTTGTCGTACTTGAACCTGGAGGTCTTCTTGTAGGCAGCAAACTTATCGTTCGCGAGAAGCGTAGATATCTTGATTTGAGAAGTAAACAGACGCTTCATCTGCTCTTTACTTACTATCCCATCATCAACGGCACCCTTCCAGAACAGAATCTTCTCCTCGGTATTGCCGAGCAATGTCGGCTTGAACTCGGTTACATAGTTGATGAACTCCGGGTCATCCCCGATAAAGTCCTTGACACCGAAATTAGTGTGGGTAGAATACCCATAGTCGTACCGGTGGCCTACGCCGTTTACCTTGTCCATCAAGAACCACTTTACATACGGCTGAATAAGAGTACGGTACTTGTTTACCTGGTTTCCCCACGACTTGGACTCCTCCAACTGGCCATCCTTGTTAAGGATAACGGTCAGATACGCCTTCCCATCGGCATCACGGAGTTCCCAGTACTGGTCATCCGAGCCGGCACGAGGGGTATTTCCGCAATGGTTCATGGTCTTGCCGGTAACATTCGACGGAATATGACTTGTTATCTTACCGCTTGCATCGACGGCATATACCCACTTGAACCCATCGGGAAACTCGTGATACACCTTTACGCGATTCCAGATAGCTTCTTCCTCTTCGCTGAGGTCAGGGTAGGTCTTCTGCTGCTGTACCTGGTGGGCAACCGCATCATGCAGTGCGGCATCCGCCTGCTCCGGTGTTGTATCCGAGTTGACCACGTTGAGGAACTTGGTGTCGAGCATATTGTGCAGATAGAGGTCATGAATCGAGTGCAGTTTTGCATTATCCGTAAATCCGGGCTTGCGTATTTCCATCAGGTACAGTACATTCAGAACCTTCTGGGCTGCCTTCTGATTCAGCTGGGCATCCATGTTCTCCGACTTCCATTTTGTCTGAACAGCGGTTTTTGCCTCGGCGAATTTCTCCGGAGAGCCGGCAGTCTTAATGAGGAAGTCCTTGTTGATATTCACCGCCTCAAGCAGACACGTCGATTCAAATACCGCCTTTGCGAAGGTCGGGTCAAAGTGGGATTCCAGGATAAATCTGCGCAGCTCGTTCATATCACTCAGTTTATATAGAAAATGCCGGGAAATCAAGCTTCCCGGCATTAAAACTAGGTCTTTGTTCGGACTAGGTCGAACCAGTGGAACCGAACCCGCCACGGTCCTCGCCTTCCATCTTCCCTTCATCAAAAATGATGGGCGGCTGGCGCTCTACGATACGGAACTGGCAAATCTTGTCCCCCTTGTTGATGACCGTGTCGCGCATGGCGATAGCGGACATCATCCACCAGTCGTTCGGACCGGAATAGGAATTGTCGATGATTCCGCAATGGTTGGCCTGGATGATGCCCCACTTCTTGTACGTGGAAGACCGCGGCACGAGATGGGCCTCGTATCCGTCAGGAAGCTTCATGGCGACACCGAGATGAATGAGCTTATGGTCGCCCTTTAACATCTGCACGGTTTCTGCCGCATAGAGGTCAATCCAGTCGCCCTTCTCGTTCGCTTCAAGGCGCTTAACGGTTTCATCAAGGTACTGTACGGTAATGGTCTTTGGTACTGGCATATGTTCTCCTTAAATTGGATTGTCAATATCGATGAACTTTGCGCGTACTCCGGGGAACAGGTCCCTGCTCGCGCTGATGTATTCTGCCAGGGCTCGTACACAGAACACCTCGGACCGGTGATGGCCAGCCGAAATGACAGTGATGTCGTTCTCCTGTGCAAAAATCGGGGTAGACTCCCGGATTTCCCCGGTGACGAACATGGTGCAGCCGCAGTCGACCGCGTCCTGCAGGCCGGAGGTCCCGCTCCCGGAGCAGATTCCGATAATGTAGGGCTTGTCCTTGAGGGCCGGGCCGAACGCCCTCCATCCATGCGGGAACACCCGGCAGAGGACTTCCTTGTTCACCCGGGTAGTCGCGATGACGCCGATATCCTGTTCCATGAAACGCCGGTTCTGCATCGGGTAATCATCGTCGCCGAGTTCAAGTTCCCTGGCGATGCAGATATTGTTCCCGAGTTCCTCGTGGGCGTCAAGCGGAAGATGGAAGCCGTACAGGGCGATACCGGCCCTGACCAGCTTGGACATGTACCGTCCGAACGTACCGACGAGGCGCTTGTCCTTCTCGGATTTCCAGAAGCCGTTCGGGTGGTGCACCACGAGTACGTCTGCCTTCGCCTTGATGGCGCGGTCGATGAGTTCGTCACGGAGACTTACCCCGGTAACCACCTTCTTGACCTGGTGATTGTCCCCAAGGAACGGTTCTACCAGGCAACCGTTCGGGCAGAAATCGTCGAACTTCCACGGCATGAGCAGGTTGTTTAGATTCGAATCAAAGTCTGAAAATTTCATACCCCAAATATAGCAAAAAAATCCGAATAGATAAACTACCCATGTTATGAATTACACCGAGTTCAGGAAACATCTAGAGCTAGAAAGGGTCTCAAAACCAATGATTGAGGCCGCAACAACGGCGTTTTCCGCCCTTTTCGAAGGTTTGAACCCTGCTCAGAAGACCCGGCGGGCCATCCGGCAATTCATGGAGGAACCTCCCGGAGGATGGGACTCGGTGGCCATGAACGAGAAAGAGGAACCGTTCGTCTCCCAGCACGGGAACGAAATGAACTGGGCCGCCGTACTAGAGGGGTACATCCGGGGCGAATTCTTCCATAGACGCGGTATGCCGGACAAGTACGAACCGGGTATCGCAAGGATAGCCCTGCTAGACATGGGCCTGTGGCCAGAGAACCTGTACGACTACCGCAGCAACAAGCCTGAACCTAAAGAAGACTTGATTCCAGACGTAAGGAGAATAGTCGGCCTACTCAGCGGAGAAGCGCACATAAACGATTTCAGTTTCGACCTAGAGGGAATGGGTCTCGATGAACTACTAAGGCGTTTCGGCAGTAACTCCAGCGAAAGTACAAGTACAGACATGGTTGACACCGGCAGTACAAACTACCGGGTCGTCCGCATCAAAAATTTCGCGCAGTCACAGGAATTCTACCATTACTTTGATAGCAACCCGCAAGACCGCTGGTGCATCATTGAAAACGACGGGTACTGGAACCGGTATACCAAGCGTGGCAAAAACACTGCATATTATCTAATCGCACCAGGTGCCGAAGACATGACAGCAGAGGAAGGCGAAAATTGCCCGAAGGATGAATACGGGTTATCACTAATCGGCATCATGATTGGTCCTAGAGGTACACTCGAACACTGCTGTGTACGATGGAACTACAGCCACGGTGCATCCGACCACGAACTTGACGTCGAAGAACTTGAAGAACTTCTTGGACGACCACTTAGCGTACTGTGTCCGCCGAAAACTTCTCTACCTGGTGCCATTTCATCCTACGATGAACTCGTACGGACCGCATCAGCCAGCGATAATCCAATGTCAGTATATACCGAAAACGGTGGAAGGGTCACGGAATTAGGAAATGGCCGCACATGGAACGAGTACCGGATAGTACAGATATCCCCTAACGACGCTGACCTGGATATCCTTATCGATGCCTCTACCGGTCAACCGGTATTCGAAGTCGAAGGATACGAACCAACATCCGTCCAGGTTCTTGATGATAATGCAATACGAGTCATATTTACCAGAGAAGACGACTGGGGTGATAGCGAGTCAATATATGCGCTTGTCGGTCACAACGGAGAAGCACATCTAATTGGCGGAAGTAGCAGTGAATCAGAGGGATTCCCGTCAATGGAAGACCTCAGGCAAACAAACATACCTGGTATCTATGAACTCAGGATATGGGATACCGGTGAAAATTCCATGATAATTGACATAGAAGGTCACCAGCTTACCGGACTGCATAAATCCATTGACACGTATAAGGAAGGCAATCTCATCGTCTGCGATGAAGACCGGGAATTGGATGAAGCGATATGGGAAGACGACAGCGAAGATGTCAAGAGCCTTTCATACCGTCTCGGCGAACCGGAAGTACTGACAGTCAATCCAGAAACGCATGAAGTTATCCCTCTGGTTGCACCGGGATATTGTCACGATATGAAATTCCTAGAAACCGCATACGTCTCAAAGGACAGCATCAATATCGCATACAATGATGGCGACGACTTCATAGTTATCACACACGGAAAAAGAGTAAAGGTATGCGAATTTGAAAGTCGCGACTATACTCAACAATATCTGATGAGGGGAGACACCATAATAGTGCTGGAAATGGAAGACGGCACGTATTCCATATTCTCACTCAAACGTTGTGAATTTATCGCAACGGACTTGGATAACCCTCCATCCAAAGGGGTATATAAGAAACGCGGAAGTGAATTTGCTGAGATGTATTCAAAAGACGGTCCCATGCTTGGCGGAAAGTACACCGCAATCCGGCATGTAGATTCTATGGGTACGCCATATAATTACTATTCCGGTATCCACAACGATACCTATGATAGTGAAGGTATATATGCTTGCACTGACCGTAACGGTGACACCTACCTCATCAACATGGGTACACAAAAACCAATCTATGACGTTCCAGTACCAAAGAACGCCTATCCATACAGCGAACAGGCCATAGTTGTACCTACCGACACTAGCGATGGCGACACCCGATATGTAGTTACTGATTTGGAAGGAAACAAACTGACACCCCCATTCAAGCGAATTGGATTAACCGAAGGTGACCACCCCGCCATATATGGTGGTTCCATGTTCTCGACAGACTGGATGATGCTAGTTGACCCGCAGACAGGAAAACCGTTAACCCCAAAGATTACTGGCATGACATGCCTTGGTACGCATTCCTGGAGCCGGGCATTGTATAAAGTCAGGTCGGAAGACGGCAAATACACTATATACAGGGTAACCAGTCCAATCAAATCAGGTCAATTACGTAAAGAACTTGTACCAACCAACATTGGCTGGGTTGACAGCGTTGTGGTTGTGAATCCAACCAATATAGCACTAGTCACTAACGATGGCGAAAAGTACCTTTACGACCTCAATGGCGATACGAAATTGGACTGGGAACCGAGCGCCGATGCCATCCGCAAACACCTGATAGAATATGTAACCTATTTCGACCGCGAAAATGGCACTAATTGGTTACGCAAGATGAACATAAATGATTTCAACGATTACTATGTCGGTGAGTTCATCAGCGAGAATCCCTGGTGGTGCCGCCGACGAGCAGACGGTACACCAACCTGGATACCAGAGAAATAATCAGCGTGTAAACATCGTCCGATTGCCGAACCCACCATTTGACATGGTGAACCGCTGCGGGTGCTTTGCCGCCTGCTTGGCAGCCTGTTCCGCGGCACGTTCCCGGCGCTTCTTGATATCGTCCGGTGTCACGGCAGCCTCGTATATTCCATCCAGGTGTATCTCCTCGATAGGAAGGTCCTCGGCTGCGTAGTACTTGACTCGCTCATAGTAATGGCGCATCATGTAGTTGTACTGACGGGTTCCCGGACCGCCGTTCCTCGGGTTTGTATAGTACGTTGCGTCATCCACGATGTCGTACGTAGTCGCCAGCTTCTTGTCCGGATGCTTGCGGACAATCCTTCCCAGTGACTGCACGATGGTATATGCGGACTTCATCGGCTCAGCCAAAACCAGATTGTGCAGCAGCTTGATATTGACGCCCTGCTTCATGCAGCCGTATGTCGCGATGAGGACATGGCCGGTGGACTTCTCCATCTCGAGACTGATGTCGTCACGGTCGTCGATTGCCACGTCGCCCTCGACAACCAGGTACTTGTACTCCGGGTGCTTCTCCTTCATCATCTCGTAGAACTCATGCAGGTGGTCCTTGAAGTTGAAGAGGATTACGGTGTTCTGCCCGAGATTTATCCGGCCGCCGTCAAACAGCATCCCGATGACGTCCTTGCGCGAACTGTTCTCCGTGACAATGGCACGCTCGTCCTCGTACTTGGTCTTGTCCGAACAGATTGCCGGCCTCAGCTTCATCGGGTACGGGATGAATATCGCCTTGATTTCCAACGGAGTCAGGATTCCCATCCTGATGAGGTCCTTCAGGTGAATCACGTCGAGTTTCGGCCCGAGTCCCCCCTCGATGTACCCGGCGTCGATATGGTTCGACACGTTCTCGTTGGCCAGCTCGGCATCCGGCAATGTCCCGGAAAATCCCACCTTGAAGTTGTTGGCGTAGATGCACTTCGCCAGGATGTTCCTCAGTTCCTCGCCCTTTGCGGAATGCGCCTCGTCGACGAGCACCGCGGAGAACACCTTGAAGAACGAGTCGTCCTTCAGCCTCAGCGACTGCCATGTGGAAATCGTAATCTGCTTGAGCGTCATCTCCTCGCCTATCGACAGCTTCTTGAGCTCGGCGATTTTCTTCTTGGACAGCTTGTCGGACGAGCCGCTGTAAATCTGGGTACAGAAGTCCTTTGCCTCCTCCCAGCCGTAGTCCATCTCGAAGTTGCGGTAAAGCTGCTTGACGAGCGCGGCGTTCGGGACGATAATCAGAATCTTCTTGTGCTCGCGCTCCATCAGGTACCTGGCGATGACCATCATCGACATGCTCTTCCCGGAACTCGTGCAGGCGAGAATCGAAACCCTTCTCCGGTTCAGTGCCTCCAGCACTATGCGCTCCTGGTGGTCGAACATCTTGAGCGCGAAATCCTCCTTCTTCAGCGAAGGGTCCGCAGCAGACTTCTCCAGGTACTTCCCCTGGTCGTACATGTGGAGAGTACGCTCGAACGAACGGACCACGTCGGACGAAATCGGGCCGAACGGTGGAGTGAACATCTCCCGTATCGACCGCGTAATCTTCACGGAAACCCGGTCCTTGTATGCATCCTTCAGGTAATGGGAGAGCCTGGGTAT